>ERZ1090865.249-NODE-249-length-33331-cov-15.832792_pt1 | contig 33331 bp, 26 predicted proteins | sample MGYA00478478_ERZ1090865 | MGnify/ENA primary metagenome ERZ1090865 (study PRJEB33644, sample SAMEA5815715) | chicken gut metagenome | biome: Chicken; feature: Gastrointestinal Tract; material: Caecum | place: Ireland | collected 2019-01-01 | study: A study of the... | reverse complement strand
GCCACAACTTCGGGACACTTTGTCCACAAGTCGGAGCGTAGGACGAGGGACGGGGGCTTTCATATACCTGCCGCCGTTCTCTGAAAACAGCCCGATTTTTTGCTCATTCCCATTCGCAAAAATTCAGCCTGTTTTCCTGCCGGAGCAAACGGGGCGCAAGAAGCACCGCACCCCGTTTCCCCCGTCAGCCACGCCAGCAGGTATAACACACTACACTTTGCAAGCAAAGTCGTGTGCCAAAGGGGGCACCCCTTTGGAAACCCCGGACAACAAAACAGGCGGTATGCTGCCCTCTCCGGGAGCATACCGCCGTTTGTTGTCAGCAGCCCGTTTCACGGTCTGCGTGTAGTTCCTTGTAAACTGACCTAATGTTAGGTTTTCAAATCTTTCATATTTAATGTCTGTCTAAAGATAAAAATTCTATATAGTGTGAATGATATTAATATGATGCGAACGGGATATGTTCGTCAACTAGCAAGTGAGTCATTGAGGGGAAGGTCCCCCAATGCCATTTCTCGGGAAGGGTATAATAAATAAAATCGGGCGATGTATTTTGGGTTAATAGAATGGGTTATCAAGTTCTATCTAGTGATTCAAAGGAAAGACTAATAAAAAGGAGAACCGGACGCATCCGATTCTCCTAAGTACGCTCCGTAGAAACGTACCACAATTCACACTTATAATATACAAGAAATAGAGATAAAATGCAAGGTTTTTACTTTGAAACAAATTTTTTTAACAAAATGATTTTTGAACGATTATCTGTATAGATAATTTGATGAAAGATATTTATTGGGATATTCGATCTTAATTTTTCAACAATATATTCAAATCTAGATATAATGCGTTTCATTTCTGACTTTGATACATGCAGAAGTTTCAATTGATAAATCACAAGTATTAAGTAATCTGTTATAGTTCTAAAGGTGAGATGATTTATTCCAGTTACATTAGAAATAGCGTGTCCAACTTGTTTGTTAATTTCTCCAGTTTGAAAGCGTGTGTCAAAGACAACATCATTATGTGCAATTGCATTTCTGAGATCTTTTATGGTGTAAATAAGACGTTGTGGCATCATTGCATCTGTGTCATCTGTTGGACGAATCCCAAGTTTTTTCGAAATAGCAATTCTACAGTTTTGGTTGAGGCAGGAAACAAAATGACCAAATTCTCCCAAACTAAGAAGTTCAAAAGTAGCCCATATTGGAAGGTTGATATCCTTTCTAAGATAATGATCTGCAATTTTGTTTCCGTTGCCATATGCGTTGGTTTGAATTTTATAAATTCGATTGCGTAAGTTTAGACGGCGTTTTAATTCATATTTAAATTTATCTTCTGCTTTTTTACGGGCATATGCATTCTTATATGTTTTTCCTGTGGTAGAAAACATTTTATAATTATCAAGTAGTTGGTTGTAGATAACAGTAAAACTCTCAGAATTTGTAGTGGTAACCAGAATATCAAGAACATAATTTTTCAGAGCGGTTTCAATTAACATTACATATGGATAAAACAAAGATTTTAACTGTGTGTCAAAATCGTATATAGAAACTAACTCTTCAAATTTAGTATAGGGAACTTTATTAGAAGGTGTATTAATGTATCGATATCCTTTATATCCATGATAATACCCTATGTTCATTAGTTTTCGCTTTTGGGATGACCCGGAAATGGCAATACCTTTCTTGTTCCGGAGATATCGCATAAGGCCGTCAGTACTTTTAGGATGTTGTTCAGACATATGAGCACTCCTTTCGTTTGTAATAACTTAAGTATATATTGAATAATACAATTAGTAAAGTTTCAAACGGTATCATTTTATAGATAGAAGGAAAATCTTTTTTATCTGCACTTCACTTCTCCGGAGACGGTACAGACACATTAAAATTTAATAGTCACATGGAACTGGGAAATACCCTGTGTAGTCGTTTCCCATGTAAGGCAATTAAGGCAAAAATCAAAGAAGAAATCCTGGACATGCATATTTCCTTTGTTACTGGTGAGAGGGTAATTTAGATGGTCGATAAAGACAGTTTTCCTTGGAAAAACAAAAGAGAAAACTAGACATAGGTATGTCTGGCTATCCATTTTTATTTTATAGTATAAGTGAAATGTGAACCATATATATTCAGTTTGAAAAAGGAAGATGTAAAAGCGGAATTACATCAGTATTGAAGGCTAATTTTAAAAATATAAATTCCTAAAGGAAGGAGTCATTGCAAAGGAGATGAGTTTTTCATTGATAGAGCAATGGCTCTTTTCTTCCTTCCTATGTATATGAAAGCATTTTATACAATCAGATAAAAGAAAAAATTTTTAAAAAAATTAGCACTCAACACTTGACAGTGCTAACAATAAGTGTTATATTACATATAGAACAAAGGAAGAGGTACAAAAAAGGTACCGATCCAAAGTTCTTCTGAACAATTGACAGTAATGATATGAATGATAAAGGAGAGATGTGTTATGTTAATGCCTAGTATTTTTGGAGAAGATTTATTTAATGACTGGTTTTCCTTCCCGGATTTTGATAAAAAATATTATGGAAAGAATACAGATCAGGTCATGAAGACAGATATAAAAGAAAAAGACAAAGAATATGAAGTAGACATCGAACTTCCTGGATATAAGAAAGAAGATGTCAAAGCGGAACTGAAAGACGGATATCTGACCATCAGCGCTGCAAAGAATGTAAGCACGGAAGACAAGAAAGAAGACGGCAAATATATCAGAAAAGAACGTTTTTCTGGAAATGTAAGCCGAAGCTTCTATGTTGGAGAAGATATGACCCAGGAAGATATCCATGCAAAATTTGAAGATGGAATCCTGAAACTGACAGTTCCAAAGAAAGAAGCAAAGAAAGTAGAAGACAAGAAGAGCTACATTACAATTGAAGGCTAATAAGAAGCAAAATGTGAAGTCCTGTTCCCCGGAATGATGTTCCGGGGACGCTTTGTATAGTAGGAGGTGAGGATCTTGGCAGCAAAGAGGGATTATTATGAAGTTCTTGGGGTAAACCGGAATGCAGACAAAAGTGAACTAAAAAAAGCGTATCGAAAGCTTGCGAAAAAATATCATCCGGACATGAATCCGGGGGATGCTCATGCGGAGCAGATGTTTAAAGAAGCAACAGAGGCTTATGAGGTACTGAGTGACCCGGAGAAACGTAAGATGTACGATCAGTTCGGGCATGCGGCGTTTGACGGAAGTGCATCTGGATTCCAGCAGGGAAATCCGGGAGGAGGCACTACGTATCGGGAATTCCATTTTAATAATGATGACGGATCAATGGACGACATTTTTGGAGATATCTTTGGCGGAATGTTCCATGGATTTGATCAGGGAGGTTTTAGATCCAGTCAGGGCTTTACAGGCAGCAGTGGTTTCGGCGGCGGATTTGGCAGCAGCCGGGGCTTTAACAGCAGAGGCTTTGGCGGCGGATTTTCCGGAAGGCAGAAAGGCTCTGATCTGACGTCAGAAATCGATGTTACATTTGATGAAGCAGTCAATGGATGTGAGAAAGTATTCCGGTTTAACAGCGGCAATGGAAAGACCCAGTCTCTTCAGGTGCGCATACCTGCAGGAATCGAGGATGGCAAGACCATTCGTCTGCGGGGAAAGGGAATGCCGGGAAGCGGCGGCGGAGAACCGGGAGATTTACTTTTGGAAGTCCATGTAGGAAGCAAGCCTGGATTTGAAAGAAAGGGCATGGACGTTTATACTACTGCCAATATACCATTTACAACAGCTGTTCTGGGCGGAGAAGCTATGGTACAGACTCTGAATGGAAGAGTTCTTTGCAAGATAGCGCCGGGAACCCAGTCCGGAACGAAAATACGATTAAGAGGAAAAGGAATTGTTTCAATGAAAAATCCGTCTGTCCACGGAGATTTGTATGTGACAGTCCAGATTCAGGTACCAAGGAATCTGAATCCGGGAGCCAAACAGAAACTGCGGGAATTTGAGCGGGCATGCGGTTAAGATAGATTCATATGCCGGATGATCTCTGGTTTGCACAAATTTTGTGAATCATGAGAGAATCCGGCTTATTTTGTTTTTTGGGATCCTGTGCTATAATCTATGAAATGAAAAAATGGGGAGACGGAAAGGAGCAGACATATGACGTTGCAGCAGTTAAAATATGCCGTCTGCACAGCAGAGTGTAAGTCTATGAACAAGGCTGCCTCTAAGTTATTTATTTCGCAGCCGAGTCTGTCGGGTACCATCCGGGATCTGGAAGAAGAAATTGGAATGAAGATATTTTCAAGATCCAATCGTGGGATTACCATAACACCGGAAGGAGAAGATTTTCTGGGGTATGCAAGACAGATTTTGCAGCAGTATCAGCTGATGGAAGAGAAGTTTATTGAGAAAAAGAAACCAAAACAGAAATTCAGTGTATCCATGCAGCATTATACCTTTGCGGTCCAGGCCTTTATTGAAATGGCAAAGGATTTTGGGATGGATGATTTTGAGTTTGCGGTTCATGAGACAAAGACTCATGAAGTTATTGAGAACGTAAGAAATCAGAAAAGTGAAATCGGGATTTTGTATCTCAATGATTTTAACCGGCAGGTGATGGAGAAGATTTTTCAGGAAAACGCAGTGGAATTTACTGAGCTGTTTGACTGTGGAATCTATGTATTCCTCTGGAAGGGAAATCCTCTGGCACAAAAAGAGCTGATTGAATTTGAGGATCTGAAAGATTATCCGTGTCTGTCGTTTGAACAGGGAGATGAGAATTCGTTCTATTTTGCGGAAGAAGTGTTCAGTACATATGATTATAAACAGATCATAAAGACAGATGACCGGGCAACGATCCTGAATCTTATGATCGGGCTGAACGGATATACCCTTTGTTCCGGAATCATATGCAATGATCTGAATGGAAACGAATATGCAGCAGTTCCTCTCCATACAGATGAAAAAATGCACATTGGATATATTAAGAAAAAAGGCATGCCGTTAAGCCGGCTGGGAGAACGGTATATCAGCGAACTGAGAAAGTTCGAAAAGAACATATTATAGTATAGAAAAACCCGGACTGCAGGAGATGAAACCTGCAGCCGGGTTTTATGCTGTGCGGTGTTTTAAGCAAGGATAACTTGAGCGCCTAAAGACTGATACGTTTCCAGGCAGATTTCCGGAATCTCTTTTGTGGTGATCAGAGTATGGCGGGAGTCCAGCGTTCCCACATGAACAAAATCTTTCTGATCCAGCTTGGAGGCGTCTGCCAGAATATAGATGTCCGGGACTCTGTCAAACAGGACATTTAGAATGGAAGACTCCACGATGCTGCTGACATAAATATTTCCATCCCGGTCAATTCCATTGATGCCGATAAAGGCCGCATCCATTTGAAAATGAGAGAGATTTTCCTCGGCTATTTTTCCTGTCAGTGTCAGGGAATTAGGTCTCAGTTCTCCTCCCACAGACAGAAGATGAATATTAGAGAAGGCGCTTAGTTCATAGGAAATATTGACAGCATCGGTTATGACAGTCAGGGGGATACTCTCTTTCAGAGACTGGGCGAAGGCATGAACGGTTGTACCGGAAGCGAGAAAAATGTGCTGTCCGGCTTTAAGAAACGAGCAGGCTTTGGCTGCAATGGCCAGCTTCTGGGCAGAGTTAATCTTTGTTCGCTGGAAAAACGGGAGATTGACATCTTCTTTTTCCGGAGGCAGAGCCGCCCCGCCGTGGGTGCGGATTAGTTTTCCCTGTTCTTCCAGTTCTTTCAGATCCCTGCGGGCTGTCATGGGAACGATGTGGAACATCTCACATAACTCATTGATTTCAATCCGTTCTTTGGAAATCAGAAGATTCAGGATCTCCTGATGACGTTCGGTTTTGTTCATAAGTGCAAATCCTTTCTTTTGGAATTCTCTTCAAACATTATACCCAAAACGAAAAAGAAAAACAAGAAATGTTCGATATAAACAGAGCAGAATGACTTAAAAGAACAAAAATACTGGACAAAACGAACATTAAATGTTAATATAGAACAAAATTACAAGGAAAGGACGAATGCAGATGGAAAAATGTGTAGCAGTGGGAGATATGTTTATCCATGAGGAGGATTTTAGAAGAGCGCTGGAGAAAAGCAGTCTGTTTCAAACCTGCCGGTATCTTTCATGGAAAGAGGACGCCCAGAGGCCCCAGGCCAGAAAAATTATACGGAATATTGAGACGAAAGGTTCTACGGCATATCCGCCGGATCAGGTTCTGGCTGAGGAAATCCAGGATGCAGACGCTGTGTTTGTCCATCTGTGTCCGGTTGGCAGGGAATTGATTGAAAAGGCAGATCATCTGAAATATATCCTTACCTGCCGGGGCGGCGTGGAAAATATTGATATGGAAGCCGCAGAAGAGAAAGGAATCCAGGTGATCAACTGTCCGAGTCATAATGCGTATGCCGTTGCGGAATATACCATCGGGCTGATGCTCTGCGAAACGAGAAATATCGCAAGAGCAGACAGAGCCCTGAAAAATGGAGAGTGGCGAGAACAGTATCCGAATTCCGGCAGGATCCGGGAGATGCGGAGCCAGACAATCGGGCTGATAGGTTTTGGAACGATTGGAAGGCTTGTGGCGGAACGGCTGACAGGTTTTGGAAGCCGGATTCTGATATATGATCCGTATGTGGATCCAAAAGAAGCCGAAAAGAAAGGATGTATTTCTGTGACAAAGGAAAAACTTCTTCAGGAAGCCGATATTGTCAGCCTTCACGGCAGAATCCAGCCTGGAGAGCCGCCGCTGATTGGTGCAAAAGAGCTGGAGATAATGAAAGAGGATGCATATCTGATCAACACAGCAAGGGCAGCGCTGGTTGATATGGATGCTTTGTATCAGGCTTTGAAGGAAGGAAAAATAAAAGGAGCGGCAGTGGACGTATTTCCGGTGGAGCCGGTGCCGGCAGATGATCCGCTGGTGAAAATGGACTGCGTAACAGCAGGAAATCATCGGGGAGGAGATACGCTGGAATCTTATACTATGGCTCCGGAAGCCGTGATGGCACAGCTGGAAGATCGTTTGAAAAGTTTTGAAAAAGGGGAAAAGAAATGCAGATAGCGGAGACAGAGTTCGGAAAAGGATTTATTAAAATGTGCATGGACGGCCATCGGATGGGGTGGCATGAAAGAAACGGAGGCAATTTTTCCTACCGTATCCGTCCGGAGGAGATAGAGCAGATCAGAGAAAATCTCAATGATACGGATATGTGGAGAGAAATCGGAACCGAGGTTCCGGATCTTGCGGGAGAATATTTCCTGGTAACAGGATCCGGAAAGTTTTTTGGAAATACAGCGGCGGATCCGGAGGGAAATCTTGCGGTTATTGAGATCGATGAACAGGGCCGCCGGTACCGGATCTGCTGGGGACTGCGGGATGGAGGAGTACCGACCAGTGAATTGCCGTCACATCTTATGAATCATGAAGTGAAGAAAAAAAGAACCAATGGAAAGCATCGTGTGATCTACCACTGCCATCCGGCTAATATCATTGCCCTGACCTTTGTTCTTCCATTAAAAGAAGAAGTGTTTACAAGGGAACTATGGGAGATGATGACAGAGTGTCCGGTGATTTTCCCGGATGGAATCGCTGTCATTCCGTGGATGGTGCCAGGAGGGAAAGAAATCGCGGTGGAAAGTTCCAGATATATCAAAGATCATGACGTGATCATCTGGGCACATCATGGAATGTTCTGTTCCGGGGAAGATTTTGACCAGACCTTCGGACTGGCCCATACGGTGGAAAAGGCGGCGGAGATTTTATGCAAAGTGCTTGCTGTGACACCGGTAAAACGGCAGACCATACCGGCAGAAGGATTCCGAAAACTGGGAGAAGCCTTTCAGGTGAGCCTGCCGGAAAAATTTCTGTACGAAAAATAAATAAGATGGATTGCGAAGACCTTCTGAGTGATATAGAATAGAATCATTCAGGAGGTTTTTCTTATGTTATGGAATTGTTTTTGTGTTGGAGCCGGAGGCTTTCTCGGAGCGGTATTTCGTTATCTTCTGGGATTCCTGCCGTTATCAGATAAGACCCAGTTTCCGGTAATCACGCTGGGAATCAATATTCTGGGAGCATTTGCGATCGGCGTCATCAGTCAGGCGGCTGTCCGGTACGGCATATCCGATTCCAGATGGATCCTGTTCTTAAAGACAGGAGTCTGTGGGGGATTTACGACCTTTTCTACTTTTGCCCTGGAAAGCTCCGATCTTATGGAAGCGGGCAGATGCGGAATGTCAGCAGCGTATATGGTCTTGAGTGTCATTTTATGTCTGGGCGCAGTGTTCGCCGGGAAAATGATCGTTCGGGGATAGAAGAACTTTCAGAATAAAAGAGTGTGTGATAAGGAAGTCCTGTTCGTTCAGAAGGGACGCCAGGTGTTTAGAAGGAGTTTTGAATATGATCAAAGGAAAGAAAATATTAGTTGTCCTTCCGGTCAGCGAGGGACAAAAAGAAAGACTGGAAGAATTCGCAGACAAGAGCTGCTTTACGTATACATCTTATAAAAAGGCAACAAAGAAAATGGCAGAAGAAGCAGACATCATTATTGGAAATATTGATCCGGATCTGCTGGAATACGCGAAGAATCTGGAATGGCTTCAGCTGAATTCTGCCGGGGCAGACGCATATGTAAAAAAAGGCGTTCTGCCGGAAGAAGTGGTTCTGACCAATGCAACCGGAGCCTATGGGCCTGGTGTTGCGGAGCATATGCTGGCAGTTTTATTTTCCATTCAGAAGAAACTGCATCTGTACCGGGATAATCAGAATCAGTGCGAATGGCAGGATGAAGGAGAGGTTATGTCACTGAGGGGCGGATGTGCCCTGATCGTTGGACTGGGAGACATCGGATTGTACTTTGCAAGACTTTTGAGAAATTTCGGCTACCGGGTGATCGGCATCAAACGGCGTCCGGGACAGGTTCCGCAGGGAGTGGATGAATTGTATACGATGGAGCATCTGGATGAACTCCTGCCGGAAGCAGATGTTATATTTTCTGTTCTGCCGGAAACAAAGGCTACAAAGAATATTTTCAACGCGAAACGTTTCCGGGAAATGAAAAACAGTGCTGTCTTCCTGAATGCCGGAAGAGGAAGCGCTGTGAATACAGAAGATCTGTGTCAGGCGCTGATCGCAGGGGAAATCTACGGCGCGGGTCTGGACGTGACGGATCCGGAGCCGCTGCCGAGCCAGCACAAATTATGGAATATGAAAAATGTGGTGATCACGCCGCATATTTCCGGAGATTTCCATCATCCGGCCACTTTATACCGGATTGTAGATATTGCCGCTGGCAATCTGAAGCGTTACTGTGCTGGAGAGCCGCTGATGAACGTGGTGGATCGGGAAACCGGTTACCGGAAATAATTAAGAGTGAAGTCTGGATGAATCGTTCTTTTGATGTTTCTGCCGCAGGTAGATAAGTCCCATACAGAGACTTGCTGCCAGGATCAGAGCGATGATCATAAGAGCGCAGTGAAGGAAGAATTCATCCGGAAGGATTTGGATTACCGGATCGGTTCGTTCGTCAAAAATCCAGTAGTCATTGGAAAACATGATTTCATGGAACAAAATGAAAGCATTTTCCCAGTTTGAGGCGATCAGGATGCCGGCGGCGGCCGGGAGCAGGACCGATAAGATGGCGCTGTTTCTTAAAAATTTACGGCAGCCCTGTTTCCAGGAACGGATGCCCAGGATCAGGGAAGCTGTCAGAGTGATGAGGCAGATGATCTGCAGGACATCGAAGATGCGTTTTACATCCTGAAAGTGGATCCGGCCTTCTCTTGACATGGGGAGAGACAGATCCAGAGGATCCCGGTGGAAAATGCTGTTATAATCGATCAGTGCATTGTAGTTTTCACGGATGACATGTTCAGAATAACCGGAAATCTCCTCTATGTTCAGGGACGAAATATCGTGATAATACAGAGCACGAAAATTCAGAGTGAAAACAGCAGAAGCGGAAATCAAAAAGAGAGTAATAAGAATCGGAAGCAGGAATCGTTTCATAAATGATCAGGTCCTTTCTAATTGCAACTATAAGTCGTGATGGAGTCTTCTAAAGACAAGTATATAGGATAAGGAGAAGAAATGATAGGCATTATTTCACCGGCCATGAATATGCGGATCGAGGAGCGGCCGGAAATTTCATTGTCAGAGCCGCATATGATGGAAAAGGCCGAAAGGATTTATGAAGAGCTGAAAAGGCTTCAGCCGTGGGAAATCCAGAACCTGATGAAAGTCAATGATAAAATAGCACTCCAGGCATTTCTGGATTTTCAGGACTGGAAAAAAGGAGACGGCGCAGGAGCGGTCTTTGCTTATGATGGACTGGTCTTTAAAAATATCGATGCCGGGCATATGACGGAGGATCAGTGGGAATATCTGAATCGTCATGTCAGGATATTAAGCGGTCTGTATGGAGTTTTAAAACCTTTTGACCGGATCAGACCATACCGGCTGGAAATGGCGTCTCCATTGAAGATCGACGGCAGGAATCTGTACCGGTTCTGGGGAAGTGATCTGGCAGAGGAAATTTTCAAAACAGGCGAACCGGTCATCAATCTGGCTTCGGAAGAATATGCCAAAGCCATAAGAAAGTACAGGGAACCTGCGGACCGATGGATTGATATTGAATTTCTGACCAGGAGAAATGGAAAATTAAGGACCATTACTGCCTGGGCGAAGATGGCCAGAGGACGGATGGTTCGTTTTATGGCCGAACGCCAGGCAGATGATCCGGAAGAGCTGAAAGAATTTGAATTTCAGGGATATGAGTTTGAGGAAGCTTTGTCAACGGAACAGAAGTTTGTCTTTGTTTCTCGTTAATTAAGAATCAGGATTCCAAAGCTTATATAAAAAAGAAACGTACACCACAGAAGATACGGCAGGAGCCAGAAAGCGGATTTCGGGCGGATCAGGAAAATCTGCAGACACAGGCAGCAGTTGATCAGAAGCAGTGCCATGCTCCATACCAGGGCAAAGAAACTTACCTGGTATTCAAACAGAAGGATCGGCCAGAAAAACAAAAAGAAATAAGAGGCGAGAAACAGTTTCAGAGCCTGGCTGCGTTCCGGGTGATGACAGTGGAATACGTAGCTGAGAGGGAAACTGTTGGCCAGTGGGAACAGGAGCATCAGAATCAGGAGAAGGGCCGGATCAGGGACTGCGGGCGGCATCCGGAAGGCAGAAAAAGCATCTGAGATTCCGGGAGACAGAAGGAAAGAGCAAAGGGTAGCGATAACAGGAAGAATCAGACATAACTTGAAAATGTGATGATGGGAAAGATGGTTCATAAAAACTCCAGCATTTTTTAACAGCATATGCAGAAGGAGGAAAGAAATATGCGGGAAGAACTTCAATGTCCTGTGATTACCAAAGATGGAAAGATCATCGGATATGGAGGAGATCAGGAATGGTTCACCAAAGAATTTCAGAGACTGGCAGGGTGCGGCAGCGTTACAGGAAGCAATTTGGCGGCCATTTACGCTGCGTCAGATGAGGCAATGAAGCCGCTGTATGAGCCGAAAACAGATGCCTGCTGTCAGGAAGAGTATCTGAAACTGATGGAAACAATGTATACATATATGAGACCCGGTTTTATGGGATATCCGCTGATCGGGCGTTTTGCAAAAGATTTTTCCAGGTATGCCGAAGACAAGGGAATTCTTTTAAAAGCGGAAAAGCTGTTTCTCCCGAAGAAAAAAGAACAGTCTTTAAAATTTATTCTTGGAGGGATCAAAGCCGGAGACCCGGTAGCCTTTTTGATCCTGCGTCATCCGGCAGCGCAGCTGCGGGAAGATAACTGGCACTGGGTGACGATAACCGGATATGATGAAGAAAATCATCAATTGATCTGGTCTAACTGCGGAGAGAGAGAAGTGATCAGCTGGGATATGCTGTTTGATCCTGATATCAAATATTATGTAGGAATGGTACGATTTCACAGATACCTGGAGAAAAAGAAGGAGGAGCGTTCAGTATGTGTGAACTGGTGTTAAAAAACGGAACGATTGTTGATGTGAAAAATCGAAAACTGATCAGGGGAGATCTTGCGGTGTCGGATGGAAAGATCATAGGAATCGGAACATTTTCCGGGAAGCAGGAAGTGGACTGTCAGGGAAAATATCTCTGTCCGGGGTTTATCGATGCCCATGTGCATATTGAGTCCTCGATGGCAGCGCCGCTGGAGTTTGCAAAGGCAGTCATGCCCCATGGAACGACAACGGTCATTGCTGATCCCCATGAACTGGTCAATGTAAAAGGAAATGAAGCGATGAAATATATTCTGGATGCTACAGAGGATATTCCGCTGAGTGTCTATGTGATGATGCCTTCGTCCATTCCGGCTACACCGTTTGAGACCAACGGGGCAGATTTTACTGCGAAGGATATGGAACAATGGAAAGATCATAAAAGGGTCCTCGGATTAGGCGAGGTAATGTGTTATCCGGCAGTTCTTTCAGGAGATCCGGAAATACTGGAAAAACTCCGTCTGTGCAGGGGAATGATCATTGATGGACATGCGCCGGGGCTTACAGGAGAAGATCTGAAGGCATATGTGGAAGCCGGAGTCATGACGGAACATGAATGTACTTCTTATGAAGAAGCAAGGGAAAAATGTCATGCAGGCATGAAAATCCTTGTAAGAGAAGGAAGCGCGGCACGAAATGTAGAGAATATTATTCCAGGGCTGTTGAAAGAACCGCAGGATATGAAACATTATATGTTTTGTACTGATGATAAACATCTGGATACTATTGAAAATGAAGGACATATTAGTTACAATGTAAGGCGTAGCATCCAGCTGGGAATGGATCCGCTGGATGCGGTGGCTATGGCGACAGAGCATGCGGCTTCTGCCTATGGTCTGAATCAGATCGGAACTTTGGAAACCGGGAAAGATGCGGATATTGTAGTGCTGGGATCACTGGAAGAAGTATCGGTTGAGCAGGTTTACCGGAAAGGGCGCCTTGTAAATGATGCTATGTTTGACCGGCAGGCGGCTCCGATTGCGGAGTCCATGCTCCATACCGTTGTTTTATCCGGGGTGTCCAAAGATAAGATTCAGGTGCCGGCCAGAGGAAAAGTGCCGGTAATCGGCATGGTTTCCGGGCAGATCGTAACAAAATTTTTAAGGGAGGAAGTGCCGTCCTGTGAAGGATGGTTTGTTCCGAACCGGGAATATTCCAAGCTTTGTGTGTTTGAACGCCATAGAGGGACCGGCAATGCCAAAGCTGCGCCGCTAAAGGGATACGGGATTACAGGAGGAGCCATTGCGACTTCTGTGGCTCATGATTCTCATAACATCATTGCGGCTGGAGATAATGATGATGATATTCTCACAGCGGTTCAGATGATGGAGAAGATGCAGGGCGGTTATGTGCTGGTTTCAGGGGGAGAGGTGAAGGGAACACTGCCTCTTCCGGTTGCAGGCCTTTTAAGTTTAGGATCTTCACAGGAGATTCAGGAAAATATTGATGATATGCTGAAAAAAGCATGGGATATGGGAATTTCCAGAGAGATTGATCCGTTTATTACACTGTCATTCATGGCGCTTCCGGTCATACCAGAACTGCGTCTGACAGATCTGGGGCTTGTGGATGTCACTCATTTTAAACAAATTGAAACGTAAGAAAGGAACAAAAGGGTAGGGTAAGATGCGAAGAGTAGTAAGAAGAAGACGAAGAAGATGGAGAAAAGGGAGAGTAGCGGCTCTCCTGCTGATTGCAGCCGTAATGGCAGCCGGCATAGGATTTCTGATCCGGTCCAGCGGCACGAAGTATAATTCTGTGAATCGGAAGCTTGGAGAATATATTGTGCAGGCGAATGAAGGAATCCTGTCAAAGGATACCGGAGAGAAGATGAAGAAATCTTTATATGTGCCGAGGAAAATCGATAAGAGCAAGAAGCTGATCGCGTTTACTTTTGATGATGGTCCGTCAAGAGGAAAAACCGAGAGGGTTCTGAAAGCACTGGAAAAAGAAGATTTCAGAGCTACATTTTTCATGCTGGGTGAGAACGCGCAGAGATATCCGGATGTTGTGGAAAAAGTCTGCAAATCAGGAAATGAAGTATCAGGTCATTCCTGGAACCATCCGCTGCTGACGAAGCTCAGTAATGATCAGATCCGAAACCAGCAGGATAAGATGAATCAGGCAATTTATAAAGCATGTGGAAGCAAAGCCGTCAGTTTCCGTCCACCGTACGGCGGTCTGAATGACAATGTAAAAAAAATCATCGATGGTCCGTTGGTTTTATGGAATATTGATACACTGGACTGGAAGACAAAATCTGCGAAAGCAACGGAAAAGATGATCCTGGAAAAAGCACAGGACGGGGATATCGTACTGATGCATGATATCCATGAACCAACGGTTCAGGCAGTCGAGCATGTTCTGCCGATCCTGAAGGCCAGAGGATATGAAGTGTGCACGGTTTCCGAACTGCTGGAGGCAAAAGGAATTCATGTAAAAAAAGGAGATGTGGTGATCAGCGCCCATCAGATCAAATAGAAGAGAGACAGAAGCTGCTGCAGAAGGATGGAAGATCCGGAAGCAGTGGCTTCTTTTTTACTTTCACGGAAAACAGATGAATGTAATCCATGGTATAATCAGAAATATAAACGTGATAGGAAAGCTCTGTCAGAATCGAAAGGAGTGTTTTATGAAAAGAGAATGGTGGCACGATAAAGCTGCATATCAGATTTATCCGAAGAGTTTTTACGATTCCAACGGAGACGGAATCGGGGACATTCAGGGAATTATCCGCAAACTGGATTATATCCACGATCTTGGGATTGATATTTTGTGGATATCTCCTATGTTTCAGTCGCCGATGGTGGATAACGGCTACGACATTTCGGATTACTATGCCATTGATCCGATGTTTGGAACCATGGAAGATATGGAGGAACTGATTGCAGAAGCGAAGAAGCGCGGGATTTCCATCCTTATGGACCTGGTCGTCAATCATTGTTCCAGTGAGCATAAATGGTTCAAAGAAGCCATGAAAGATCCAGACGGACCTTATGGGAAATATTTCTATATTGTAGATGGGAAAGACGGGGAGGTTCCGTGCAACTGGCGCTCTTATTTTGGAGGAAGCGTCTGGGAAAAGGTGCCTGGATATGACAATAAATTTTACTTTCATTCATTTGCCAAAGAGCAGCCGGATCTTAACTGGGAAAATCCACAGGTGAGAGAAGAGATTTACAAAATGATCTGCTGGTGGATGGAGAAGGGTCTGGGCGGTTTCCGGATCGATGCCATTATGAACATCAAAAAGGATCTTACGTGGACGGATCTTCCTGCAGACGGGCCGGATGGCATGGCAGATGTCTATAAGGTATCACAGAAAGTAGACGGGATTGGAGATTTTCTTATGGAAATGCGCCGCCGCTGTTTTGATCCTTATGATGGGCTTGCCATAGGAGAGGCTATGTTTTTAAAAGAAGAAGCAGTCAAACACTTTATCGGGGAAAATGGATATTTTTCTTCTATTTTTGCGTTTGAGCCATGCCATGCCTACCGTAAAGGGAAGAATTACAAAGACTATGAGTGGCCGCAGCCGTTTGAAGACTGGAGAGAAGAGACGGCGAAAAATCAGAGAATGCTGGGAGATGCCGGATTTGAGGCAAATATCATAGAAAATCATGATCAGCCAAGAGGTTCCAGTTTATTTATTCCGGAAGAAGACTACGGATTTTACAGTGTGACAGCCCTTGCTGCGGTCATCGTATGCCAGAGAGGTCTTCCGTTCCTGTATCAGGGACAGGAAATCGGCATGTGCAACCGAAAATGGAAACTGGAAGAGTTTAATGACCTGGAAACATTGAGCCAGTATGAAATTTCTATCGATGCGGGAATGAAACCGGAAGAAGCTCTGGAAATCTGCAGTCATCACAGCCGGGACAATGCGCGGACTCCGATGCAGTGGAATCACGAAAAAAATGCGGGATTCAGTGAGGGAACGCCATGGATGCCGGTCAACGAAAATTATACGGAAATCAATGTGGAGGATCAGGAAAAAGAATACGGTTCTGTTCTGAACTATTATAAGAGACTGATCAGGTTCCGTAAATCCGCGGAATATAAGGAAATCCTGACCTATGGAAGTTATGAGCCGATCATGGAAGACCAGGATCATATTTTTGCCTATGAACGGAAGCTGGGTGAAAAAAAACTGGCCCTGATCTGTAATTTCAGCGGCCAGCCTTCCAGTGTCACTCTGGAAACAGAGTATGAAAATGTTGTATTTGTCAATTATGAGCAGACGACTATGCAGGGAAGAGATCTCCTGCTGAAACCTTACGAGGTCGTAGTGCTGGAAGTCTGAAAAACCGGGATTTCTGATTTAGAAATCTAAAGTATCCAGACCTTCAAACTGCATTTTGTAGTAGCGGGCATAGATGCCGTCTTTTTCCATCAGATCCCGGTGAGATCCTCTTTCCCGGATGGTATGATCATAGACAACAAGGATTTCATCTGCGTTTTTGATCGTAGAGAGGCGGTGTGCGATGGTGATAGTCGTACGGTTTTTAGAGAGCGCCTCCAGACTCTTCTGGATATGGCGCTCGCTTTCGTTGTCCAGAGCGCTGGTTGCCTCATCAAGGATCAGGATCGGCGGATTTTTCAGGAAGACTCTGGCAATGGAAATCCGCTGTTTTTGCCCGCCGGAAAGACGGGTGCCCCGTTCACCGACGAAGGTATCATAACCGTCCGGCAGCCTCATGATAAAATCATGGATGTTAGCCTTTTTGGCGGCTTGAATGATCTCATCCATGGAAGCATCCGGCTTGCCGTAAGCGATATTTTCTTTTACGGTTCCGCCAAACAGATATACATCCTGCTGTACGATTCCAATGGAATTTCGAAGGCTTTCCAGAGTCATTTTCCGGATGTTTTGTCCTCCGATGGTGATCGTTCCGCCGGTAATATCATAGAATCTTGGAAGAAGAGAGCAGATGGTCGTCTTGCCTCCTCCGGATGGACCGACCAGGGCAACGGACTTTCCGGATTCGATTTTAAAGTTAATATGATTCAGGACAATTTCGTTATCTTCATAGCTGAAAGATACATCATTGTAGGAAATATCTCCCTGCGGATTCTGAATCGGAACAGCATTTTCTTCATCGACAATTTCCGGTTCCGTCTCGATAATATCCAGGAAACGGCGGAAACCGGACAGTCCCTTCTGGATCATTTCCGTCAGTTCCACGAGCACCTGGATCGGGCTGATAAAAATACCGATGTACAGGGCGTACATGGCAAGATCTGCCGGAGACATTTCACCGAAGGCAATGAAGACGCCGCCGGCTGTCAGAGTGATCAGGTACATGAGACCCTGGAAAAATGTATTTCCGCCCTGGAATGTTCCCATGGCACGATAGTTATCCTTCTTGGAGAGAAGGAAGTTTTCATTCCCTTTGTGGAATTTTCTGCGCTCAATATCTTCATTGGCAAAAGACTGAACGATCCGGATGCCTTCCAGAGAATCCTGAAGGGTAGCGTTGATGTCGCCGATCTTGCGGCGGTTGTCCAGGAAGGTTGCCTGCATCCGCTGATTCTGGTAAGCGCTGAAAATGACCATAAAAATGACGACAGCTGCCAGAATCAGAGCCAGTTTCCACTGAATCAGAAACAGGAAGATAAAGGAACCGACAATCTTTACCACAGAGATGAACAGGTTTTCCGGTCCGTGATGGGCAAATTCAGAGATATCAAACAGGTCGGACACCAGACGGCTCATCATCTGTCCTGTGTTATTCTTGTCATAATAAGAAAAAGAAAGATTTTCATAATGTTCAAATAATTCTTTTCGCATATCCCGTTCCATCCGGGCACCCATAATATGGCCCTGGCAGCTGACATAATATTTGCACAGCGCCTGCAGGATGTAACAGATCAGCAGGATGGCAGCGATCCATGGCAGAGTGCGCAGAATCACAGAGGCGTCTCTCTGGAACAGGGTATTGGTCATGGTTCTTAAAATCTGGGGAAAAGCCAGATCCACGATACTGATGAAGGCCGCACAGAATAAATCAAAAAAGAATACTTTTTTGTAGGGACCATAGTATCGGACAAATTTTTTAAAGGTATTCATGATTTCACTCCTATCTTTTCAAAGTCCGCTTAAAGCGGGAATGATTATTTGGTTCATTATTCTGCAGGCAGTTAGCACTGACTAAGAAAATATTATAGGATAAAATGGGGAAAGAAACAAATGGTAATTGGTTGAATCCGGATTTTTTGCTTATATCAGACGAGATTTTATAGCAGAAGCAATATGAAATGTCTGGAAGAAATACACAGTGGGTGTTTCTATGTTATACTATAATCATACAATTTTCATGAAATAACGGCAAAAAGAATTTATATATAGAAAAAGGAGAGTTATGCTATTAGATCATATTTCTAATACAACATTTCGATACAAAGATATTCTGGAACTGGATCCGGATATGAGTTATCAGGAACTGCATGATCTGCTGGAACAGTGGGAAGCGGAAGGGAGGATCTGCCCGGTAAAACGTCAGGGAAAAACATCTTTTCATCCGCCGGTCTATCAAAAGTACCGTAAGATCCGGCAGGCAGAAGATGTCAGCGCCTATATTTCGGAGATCCGGCGGCTTCATATGAAAATGAATCTGGAAGGATATCGAAAAAATGTCTCATTATATATAGAAGCAAAGGAAGACATTGACCAGCTGAGTGAGTATTTATGGAAGGGGAAACCGATCTGGAGCCGTACTATGTCAGTGAAGGAAAAGTCCTTTGAGATATGGAAAGATGAGAAATTCCTGGAAAGTTCCAAAGGCCGGCAGATTTTAAAATTCAATGGAATTACTTTGGAAGACCTGGGAGTTTATGAGACACCGGAACCGTTTTTTTCGAAGGAATTTCAAAAAGAAGGCGCGGTTCTTGTACTGGAGAACAAAGATCCATGGTATTCTCTGGGACGTTTGTTTTTCCATGAAAAAACAGCCAGAATCCTGGGAGAGAAAATCGGACTTCTGGTTTATGGAGAAGGGAAAAAAGCAGAGAAAAAGGAGGCGCTCAGCAGGTTTTTAACGGAGACCGGATGGACGCAGGCAGAGATCCTTTATGCCGGAGATATTGACCGGGAAGGAATTCGTATTTTTGACGGGATGTGCAGAGCAAATCCGAAGCTTACGATCCGGCTGTTTTCCGGCCTTTATAAGAAAATGCTGCAAAAAGCGGAGACGCTGCAGGAACTCCCCGATGCGCCCAGCAGGAAAAATATAATATGGAACGAAGATGTCCTGGAAGCGTTTTCGAAAGAGGACAGGGAGAAGATCCGGGAGATCCTGGATCAAAAGAAGATGATCCCACAGGAAATCATAAATTATCAGGATTATAAGGAAATGTACAGAGGTGAGCAATGCTAGAATTTTTGCAGGGATTCCAGGAAAGGATGGGATTCGTGGCGGCGGTGGATTCCATTGTCGGAAGGAGAAACCGTTCCACAGAGATTGAAGAGTGGTTTGAGGAAGAGGAGATGGATAACCTCTTTTTTTCACTGCTTGTTTATATCATGGAACAGACACTGAATGAAAATGATCAGTGTACGATGGAAAATATGGCGGCATTTTTAGAAAAAGTGCTTCCGGCTTTCCAAAAAGATTTTTCGGAGGAGCAGATTTACCGGCTGACGGAATATATGGTAAGAGATATTCTGCAGAACAAGGGAGAAGAAAAGACGTATCATGTCATGGATTATGAATATGGGATGAAAGAGATCCGAATCCGGCTGATTCAGGATAAGATTACCGATGGAGGGAAGATTGTATATCAGCTGACGGATCAGGGGTACAATCTTTTGTTTCGAACCAGAGAGGTGGATAAAGAACTGGATTTCAAACTGGAACAGCTGAAACTCAAGGAACTCCTGAAACGGAAAAATTATAAGCATGCCCTGCGTCAGAGTCAGGAACTGATGAATATGCTGCGCCAGAAAGAAAAGGAACTGGAACTGTTTATCGACCGGATCCGTCAGAATATCTATACGATTGACCGGGGAGAGCATAAGAAGCTTCTGGATGAGACTTACCATCTGCTGGATGAAGAATATCAGGGAATGCTGGAATTAAAAGAACAGGTGGAGAGAGATGAGGAGAGAATTTATCAGGAGCAGGCAGATCACACCATGGAAGATGAAGCCGTGACGGAGGCATTAAGAAATCTTGCGCTGATCCGGCAGAATCTGACATCGGTGACTGTGCAGCAAAGAAATCTGATCGGAAAACGGTTTGAAATGAATGATATTTATGAAGAAACCATTCGTGACAGCTTTTATACTGCCATGGTGCGGCGTTATGATTTTCAGAAGGAGATCATGGAACCAATGGAGCATGTAAAAGGAGAACAGATCGAATCCCTCTGGAAGCTGTTTGTTCCGCTAAGACGGCCAAGAGCCAGAAAGCAGCTTCTTTTATCTATGCCCTATCAGCCTCAGGGAAAACTTCATGAGGAAGAAACGGAAGAAGCTGCCATAGAAGAGGATGTATTTGAGGAAGACAGGAGATTTCAGGAACAGAGAAGAAGAGATTTCATTCATGTAAAACTTATGGAACGAATGTTTTCTTATGGAAAAGATCACCCTGTTTTTACATTCTCAGAGTTTTATCAATATTTAAACCAGCATGCGGAGAAACCGGAAATTTATACAGAGGAGAAACGAATTTTTCTTGTGATGCTCAAGCTGTATGATTATAAAAAGATAGATCTGGGAGAATGGAGACAGAGGGAAGACAAGGAAATACCGGAGGCAAATGGGGAATTTGACCTGTCTTACTGTCTGTATCAGATGGAACTGGAGCATCCGGATTTTTATGGAATCCAGAGTCTTTCCTTCGAAAAAAACGGAGAAAAATTCCAGACAGAGATAGAGGAAAGCCGGAAAGAACAGGACGGCATGACAGAAAAGCAGTTAAAACGCATTATCATGGATGAGATCAAAGTAACCATACAGAAAAGAGAAAGTGAGGATAAAGCAGATGTTGAAAAAAGCTCTGGCAATTTTTCATAAGCTTCTGGAAGACGGCGAGCTGGACGCAAAACAGGATGGAGAATTGTACCTGGAATTCCGAAAGGAGGAGGTACGCCAGATTCTTGGGGAGTTCGAAGAAGAACTGGGATTCGAACTTCTGGATACGGGAAGGACCATTTATCTGATTCCTGATATGGATAATGGGGTGCTTGGATACACTCTGAAAGAATACCGGCTGAACATTGCGGCGGATGCCAGGCTGGCGGACGCTTATCTTCAAAGCTATATCTTTATGATGATTTTTCAGATGTTTTATGGCGGGAAAAACACTAATCCGATTCAGAGAGAATTTATTCTGACCAGGGATCTGATGGAGGAGCTGGATCAGAAAATGCGGTCTTATCTGGAAGATGAAGAGAAGACCAGAAAGCTGGAGGAAGAAGAGGATGTGAATTTCGCCAAGATTGCACGGCTCTGGGACAGCAAGCAGATCGGAGACTGGAATCTGCGCAAATCCAAATATGGAACCATAAGCAGAGCCTATCATCAGCTGGAACAGGAGAGACTGATCCGGATTTTTGAAGAAGGAAGACAGATCCGCAGGACGAAGCGCCTGGATGATCTGTTTTTGTATCATTACCTGGATGAGGCAAGGGTGCAGGAACTGCACCGGATATTAGGACAAGGAGAGTGACCATGCCGAAGATCAACAGAATTCGTATTATAAATTTTGCATACAACGATGATGCCAGAGAGATCACCGATGAGACATTTCGCTTTTATGACGGAGAAAATGCTTTATTAAATCTGGCAAATGGCGGAGGGAAAAGCGTTCTCGTTCAGCTGATGATGCAGCCGATTCTTCCGGATCTGAAAATGCAGAAAAGGAAAATGGCAGATTACTTTAAGAAAGGAACCAGTCCGACCTATGTGATCCTGGAATGGAAACTGGACAATCCGGTCCGCCGGGAGTATCTGATGACGGGCATTGCCATTGCGCCAAGGACGTCTGCTTCTGATGAAAGCGGGAGGATTCATTACTTTACCTTTGGAAATTATTACCGTCAGGCATCGCCGTTTGACCTGCAGTCCCTTCCGTTCGTCCGCCAGGAAAAAGGGCGGCAGTTTCTGATGCCTTTTGAGAAAGCAAGAGAAAGTGTCAAAAAGATTGCTTCGTCCAACCGGGAGGCATTCTATTTCAGCAGGGAGGATGCCAGAGAATACAGGAAAAAACTGATGGAGTTTGGAATTTCTCAGGAAGAATGGAAAAATATCATTGTGCGGATGAACAATGATGAGGGCGGAATCACAGAACTTTTTGAACGCTGCAGCACTTCTGACAGCATTTTAAATGAGTGGATTATCAAAAATATAGAAAAAGTCCATCTCGCCGGGGATACAGACCAGACAGGAATCCAGGATCTGCTGAAAAGCCTGGCAGAAGAGACCATGCGCAAGGAAGACTATATCCGGGCGAAAGAAAGGATGGAAAAGTATGAAGGCTCCCATGAGAAAATGGAAGAAGCACTAAGGCAGCTGGAGGAGACGCTGCATCAGTGCCGGCACGCGGAAGGCAGATTCCAGGGAATGTACCGGGCGTTGGAACAGCTGCAGGAACAGCTGGAAGAACAGCAGGAAGAGACAGCGCGGCAGATGGAGCAGCAGGAACAAAAAAGGCGTCATATTCTTCAGGAACAGGCTTCTGAACAGTGGTATCACAGTCAGGCAGAACTGAAAATGATCTGTGAAAAAGAGGAGCAGACCATGATGGCACGAAAGAGTGTGGAAGAGTCAAAAAAGGAAAATGCCTGGCTTCAGGAATGTCAGAGAGCAGCAAGGCTCTGGGAGAAAATAGAAATTCTTCAGGGAGCAGCAGATGCTCTGAAACGACAGATTGCAAAGGATCAGAAAGAAAATGAAACGTCACGGCGTATCCGGGATCTTGCCTATTCTCTGAAACAAAGCTGGGGGAGACGTCTGAATGAGGCCCTGGAAAAAGAAGCAGCATATAAGGAGCAGCAGGATGCGCTTCAGGAAAGGCGGCAGCAGGATAAACAGGAAAAAAGCAGATTGGAAGAAAACATCCGAAATCTTCATCAGACCAAAGGAATGCTGGAAGGAAAGATCAGGGATTTTCAGAAGGAAGAGCCGGAGATCCTTGAGAAGACGGGCGTTTCTCTGCTGAGAAATCTTCTGGGATATCTGGAACCGGAGGAAGTCAGAGACGCTCAAAACAGGCTGCAGACAGAGCGGAACGAAGCAGAGAAAGCGTGCGGGGAAGCACGGGAAGAGCAGGATCTTTTGTACCGGCAGGAAGAGGAACAGGCAGAGGGCCGGATGGAGACAGACCGGGAATTCAATGCGCTGGAGTATAAACACACAGAGCAGGAACAGTGGATGGCAGAATTTTTAAAGGCAGAAAAAGAATGTCTGGCAGTGCTTGATCTTTATGATATGGAAGCGGATTTACTGTATGATAAAGAAACCGCTCAAAAAATCATAGAGGATAAGATTCAGGAACAGAGAAAACGGATTGCCCGGGAACAGGCGGAGGAACGCCAGATGGAAGATTTGCTGGACGGAATGGAACATCATAATGTCTATCTTCCGAAATCTGTCCTGCAGCGCCTGGAAGATGCAGACATTACCTATGAAACCGGCGAAGATTATCTTCAGAATCTGGAACAGGAACGGCGGATGAAAGTACTGGACGGCAACCCGCTTCTGGCCTTTGGAATCATTGTTCCAACGGAGGAACTGAAAAAAATAAATGAAGTTTCCTATAAAGGGTGCATGCTGCGTCAGCTGATTCCTGTTTTTACTTATCGGGAACTGGCGGAGAGCCTGCCGGAAGGAGGACCGGTCTATCGATATGAAAAAAGTCCCGGATTCCTGGCCGTCTGTGAAAGAGAACTGTTTGATCAGGAGCAGAGAGACTGTTATATCCGCCGGAAGAAAAGGCAGCTGGAAGAATGCCGGGAGCGGAGCCTCCACTGGGAGCAGGAACAGGACCGGCTGTATCAGGGAAAAAGCATTCTGCAGTCTTTTGGCTATGAGGCAGGAGACAGGGAATCCATGGAAAAACAGATGGAAGACCTGAAACGGCAGAAGGCAGAGTTAGAAGAGCGCAGAAAAGTTTTCCAGGAAAGACAAAAAGATATAAGAAACCGGCTGGAAATTTTAAGGGATCGGATTCCGAAGCTGGAAAAGGCATGGCAGGAAGCTGCCGGCAGAGAAACACGGCTGGAGGAATTTTTGAAAGAAGATCAGAACTATCAGGAAATGCGCCGGAAATTAGAAGAAATACTCCAGAGTCTTAAAAAGGCGCAGGAACAGGCAGACCGCCTTCAGGAAAATCAGGAAGCCGCGGAAGAGACAGCCTCCAGTCTGACACAGAAACTTCAGGGGATCAGGCTTCAGAAGGATGAGGCTGCCAGACAGGCGGCAAAATATGAGTTTGCCCAGGAAGGGGAATTTATTGAAATCAGTCTGCAGCAGATGGAGAAAGAGTATGATACCCTGGTTCGAGAGCAGACGGAAGGGGAGGCTTCCCGGAAACGCCAGCTGGAAGAAAAGGAACATCAGATTCGGGAGACATCGGCTGAACTGGAGGAAATCGGACTGGAGCCGGAAGATTATCAGAATCTTTCCTATGATCCGGAAGAACTCAAACAGCTGAAAAAGGATGGGAACCGGCTGGAAATGGAGACCAGCCGTCTCAGCCGGGAGGTGGAGCAGATAAAAGAGGCAAAGGGGAAAGCAGAGTCCAATGCGTCTCACGCGAAAAAAGCGCTGGAAGATACAGGACTTTCAGAACCTTTGGGAAAAGAAGAAATTCTGCAGGATTATGAACAGCGCATAGGATGTCTGGAAAAAGAGAGAGAAGAATGCAGGAAACGGCAGATTCAGATTACACGTCAGAAAAATGATGCTGAGAATCTTATGAAGAGGATCGGAGATTTTGCGGAAATTCTTCCGGGAGAAGGAGAAGCAGTTGCATTGGAGCAGGATCTGAACCGTCAGTTCCGGGAACTGCGAAGTCAGATGCAGCAGGCAAGAAAACAAAGTCAGGAAAAACGACAGAACTGCCGGAAGCTGTATCAGGAAATCCGCTCAGAATTTTACGGAAAAGACAAATGTATTTCAGATATTCTGGATACGCTGGAACATCTTGCGTTTGAATCGGAAGATCTTGATCAGGAAACACTGCGTCCATATATAGAAGAATACCAGTTAAAAAGAGAAAGTCTGAAAAAACTGCTGGATTATTATGAGACCCAGCTGGAAAATATTTATCATACGAAGCAGCAGGTCGCCGATCAATGTATGAGTTATGCGGTTATGCTTTATGAAGAGATTAAGTTCATTGTGCAGAAATCCAGGATACGGCTGACCGGAAAAAACAGACCGGTGCAGATGCTGAGGATTGACATTCCAAAACAGCTGGATTCCGGCGCAAGGGAGCGGATGGAAGACTATCTGGATTCCTGTCTGGAAATCATTATGAAATATAACAAAGAAGCAGAGGATAGAGAAGAAAAGAAAGTCAGGGAACGTCTTGCGGCGCTGACTTCCGGCCGGGAACTTCTGAATCAGGTGATCGGAACCAGTAAGATACCGGTTTATGTCTATAAGATTGACCTGAATGAGAAGAACAGTGGGATGAAGCGCTGGGAAGATGCCATGTCTCAGAATTCAGGGGGCGAAAAGTTTGTCGTATTCTTTACTATGGTATCAATTCTGATCACTTACATAAGAGCGGCGGGAAGAAGATCTGCCGGTGAGGAGCCGGTGGAAGAATCCAAAGTTCTGATTATGGACAATCCATTTGCCAGGACGTCATCCGAACATCTTCTTCGGGCAGTTATGGATATTGCAGATACATTTTCCATTCAGCTGATCTGTCTGTCTGACTTAAGTCAGAGTTCCATTACCAACCGGTTCAGCCTGATTTATCAGCTGAGCATACGGAAGAGAATGTACAGTGACAAAGAAGTCTTAAAAATCGGGGATATGCGGGTGAACCAGCCGGGATTATCCGAGAATGAGAAGCTGGAGCATATGGAATTTTATGAAGCGGGCAGCCAGGCGGAAATCTGGGACTGGATGGATCAGCTTTAGAAAAAGGCCTTCTTGGAGATCAGACTCCCAGGAAGGCCTGCATTTTTTTCCCGAAAAGAAAGGAAAAAAGATTGGTGATATTTCCGCTTAAGAAAGCGGTCAGAACTGTGCCGATGCCGATTGGTGACAGGTTGTGAAGAAAGGTGAATGCAACAACAGCAGAACCGGCAGTCAGGGAAAGTTCCAGCAGGACGCGGATTACGCCAAAACTGTGGTGTGTCTTGTCTGCGATGCTTTTGACAAGACCTTCCATCGGCATAACGGCAAATCCGGAATTGATCGTAAAGGCAACACCGATGGACAAGATCACGCATGCCAGAAATGCAAGAGAAATTTTCTGCAGGAGTCCTTCCGGCTGGATGAAAAACAGTCCCCATGAGGTACATTCGATAAATACGGAATAGAGGAAGGTCAGAGCCAGCTGTATGATCTGACTTTTTCGAAACTGCCGCAGGACAAACACTTCCCCCACGAGGAATGCCGTGTTGATCAAAAAGTTAAAAGAGGCATAACTGTGAAATGGAAACAGGTATGTCAGAGTCAGCGCGACCGTACAGCTTGGCGCAACACCAAGGGCTGCTTTTAAAAACAGATTGGATCCTACAGACATAATTAAAAGTCCGGATATATAAAAAATCATTCGATGATAGAAAAAATTTTTTTGTTTCATAGATAGCTCCTCCCGTTGATTTGTTTCTGACTTTAGTATAGGGAGGAAAAGCCTTTACAGTCAATTCCACTTTGTTTATAATATATTCCAGAAAGGAATATATTAAAATGGAAATACAGCAGTTATATTACTATATGGAATTATGCAGACAGAAAAATTTTACGGAAGCAGGATATGTCTGCAATATGACACAGGGAGCGCTGTCAAAGCAGATTAAAAAGCTGGAAAATGAGCTGGGTGTGACTCTGATTCGAAGGAATACAAGAAAATTTGAACTAACGAAGGAAGGGGAAGAATTTTACCGATATGCCCAGGAAATGACAGATCTGTATGAAGAAATGCTCCGCCAGATCAGGAAGAAAAGGGAAATCCGCATCGGCAGCATGCCGGTGCTGGCTCCTTATCACTTCGCCCGGATCATGGCAGACTTTCATGAAAAACATCCGGACATTCAGCTGATTGTGGATGAGAAAAAGGGCAGAGACATTCTTGAAGATGCGGATTCTTATGACTTTATGATTTTAAGGGAATCGCTCATAAAGGACAGGAAAAAATTCCGGTTTCATCCCCTGTATGAGGACCGGCTCTGTGCGGTGGTATATGAGGATCATCCGCTGGCGGACAGAAAAGAAATCCAGTTGAAGGAGCTGGAAGGGGAGACCTTCATCTTTCCGCTGAAAGAAAGCGGAAGCTATGAGTTTTTTTATGACAGCTGCTGTAAGGCGGGATTTGTGCCGGACATCCAGTATGAATTTCCTCAGGCCAACACGATCATGAGTTTTGTGAAAGAACATGTGGGAATCACGATAAACTTCACAAAGGTGTTTGAAGAAGTTTCCCTGTCCTGTCAGGGAATCCGGATGATTCAGCTGGCGGATGATATCCGCTCGCCGATTTCCCTGATCTACCCGAAAAAACAGTGGCTGGATCCGGCGGAGAAAATGTTTTTAAACTATATCCGATCATTATAAAAAACAATGATTTGCAAAAGGATGCTGCCGCACTCGTGATTCAGTGGGGCAGCATCTTGGCTTTTTAAAGTTTTCGATACCGGTTGATACAGGCAAGGATTTCCTGCTTTCTTGGCATGGCGAGGCCGGTTCTTGGATAGCTGCTTCCGGAAATGGAAATCAATCCATGGCGGCGGATCTGTTCCATGATCTCGTCTGCCACCTGCCCCAGTGTTTTTTTCCCGTTCATAATGTGAAGCTGGGCATAGAGGAAAGCATATCCAAGAGAGGCGGTCTGCTCTGAATCAGCCAGCTGTTCCACATATCTTAGATCAATGGTCTCTTTGTTGATGGAGACAGAATCTTTTCCAAAGACTTTGATCTTCACGCGGCGGTCTCCAAGGAGACGTTTATTGGGAGAGAAACAGCGGACAAAATCTGGAAAATGCGGCGCTTCCTTTGGAATGGAAACCGCAGGGAAATCTTTGGCCGCAGTTTTTGCGGCTTCAGTAATATCTTTTGGACGATAGTTTTCCATCTGAATGATATGGTCTGCCGTGTGAAAAAAGGATCCTGAACTTCCGGCCACCAGTACAGATGAAATCCCGTGTGAGTCATAGAGATACCGGATCCGCTCAATCAGAGGAGTGATCGGTTCCTGGTGACGGCTGACAACTCTCTGCATCAGTTCATCCCGAATCATAAAATTGGTGGCGCTGGTATCTTCATCGATCAGAAACAGAGATGTTCCAGATTCGATGGCCTCAATCGTATTGGCAGCCTGAGAGGTGCTTCCGCTGGCGTCCTCTGTAGAAAAAGAAGTGGTATCTTTTCCATTTGGAAGGTCATTGATGAAAAGAGAGATATCTGTCCTGCGGATGCTTCTTCCATCTTCGGCCCGCAGTTTTACCGCAGTGTCATCAGTGATCACATATTCCCGGCCGTCTCCGGCGATATGGTTGTAGACGCCCAGCTCCAGCGCCTTCAGCAGAGTGGATTTTCCGTGGTATCCGCCTCCGACGATCAGAGTAATGCCCTTAGGAATTCCCATTCCGGTGATAGATCCGCAGTGAGGAGGGGTCAGAGTTATCTGATACGCCTCCGGGGAAACAAACGGTACAGAATCTTTCATCGGCTTCTGGGAAACGCCGCTTTCTCTCGGCAGGATGGCCCCATCCGCAACAAAGGCGCAGAGACCGAGGAGAGGAAGCTGTTCCCTGATATACTGCTGGTCATCGGCCAGATGGATATCCCGGATGAGATTTTCCCGGCGGATGTTTTGATAATACAGGGAGGCTTCGGCAGCCTTCGGAATCAGATCAAACAGCATTTTTTCCAGACCTCTGGCATCGATGGTACGCCCTCTGGCAGGAAAACCGGCTTCAAAACATGCTGTGATATCGCCGGTCTCAGGATCGACCTGAAGCGCGGTCCGCTCCAGAATCTCCTGACCGCAGCTGCTGGTAGCCAGAAGTCCGCTTTTTCCGGAACCTTTGGCCTGGAAACTGACGCGGCTGAGCTGTCTGGAAAATAACCGGAGAAGATGATCCTGGAAAGCAATCCGCCGCCACGGCGTATCATACAATTCTTTTGGGAATCCAGCGCCCCGGCCGGAAATCGAGAGGCTTAAGCTGGAAGGAGACGCAAAAGGATCTCCCTGTACGTGGTTGATATTTAAAAGATAGGATGAAAACCGGTAGGTGCCTTTCAGGCCTTTGTAAGCCGGATATCCTTTATGATCAATGGATTTCAGGGTATTTCTCAAAAGAGATGAAGGTTTCATAATAATTAAGAAGCTCCTTTCTGTTCTGATTTCTTATTTCATAACATAAAAACCCGGAATTGTAAAGAAAGACGCTGAATTTCCGGCATATATAACAGTCATAATTCCTTCATATTTTTTACACAAAAGCAACATATTTTGGTCATAAGACGCACATAATTTTCCGATAAAATGTTCCAGTATAGAAGATGCAGAGAAAATGAAGGAGGAGATTACGATTCAGTTGAGAAAAAAGAAGAAACGCAGGAGTATTGTGATTGCGGTGGTGTGTGTGATCGTGACCGCAGCAGCTTCAGCTGCAGTTCTGGGCTACCAATGGTACAAAGGAAAAGCTGATGCAGGGACTTCCGGACAGGAAACAACAGCGACCGTGGATATGGATGTGGGGAAGACTATTTTAACCTCTGACCAGGAAGAGACTCTGGAAGATATCAAGGAAATCTATAATGAGGAAAATCAGGCAGAAATCCAGCAGGATATTGAAGAAGAGAAAGCATCCGGAACTTATACAGAAGACAACATGCTCATAAAATATAATCCGTATGGCACGAATACACAATCTCTTTATGTGTATTTTACAACAGATGAGGCGGCTGCTGTCTCATATACCGTGCATGTGGATGAAGAAGGGATTGATGATTTTACGGCCGATGCTTATCAGGGAAAAGAATATCAGACAGAACATGAATTTCAGGTGCTGGGTCTGATTCCGGATACGGAAAATACCATCACCTTTACCATTCAGACACAGGATGGGCAGACCACAGAAAAAACGATCAATTATACCATGGGAAGTCTCCTTGGAAGTGAGGATACGACCATTGACATGACAGAAGGAACTTCTTCTCAGCAGCTGGCGGACGGACTCTATGTCGTTATGGGGAATGACAGTGAAAGCCTGGATTTCATGTACTATTATGATAACAACGGAGTTCTCAGGGGAGAGGTGCCGATCATCGGATACCGCAGCCACAGACTGCTGTTTGATGATGACGGCATGTATTACAGTATTTCCCAGACAAAGATTGCAAGAGTAAACCGGCTGGGACAGGTGACCAAAGTCTATGACACCGGCGATTATAATCTGCATCACGATTATGTTTTTGATGATGAAGGAAATATCCTGACGCTGGCTACGGATACTGACAGTGAAAGTGTGGAAGACAGGATCATCCGTATCGATAAAGATTCAGGGGAAGTGACGGAAGTTCTGGATATGGCGGATCTTCTGGGAGATTATAAAAAGACCTGTGAGGAAGCATCGGACGGCGATCTGGACTGGATGCATATCAATACGATTCAGTGGCTGGGAGACGGACAGATTATCATAAGCTCCAGGGAAACTTCTACAATCATGAAGATCGATCATCTGTATGATAATCCGTCTATTGAATGTATGATCGGTTCGGAAGACTTCTGGGACGGTACAGGGTATGAATCCCTTCTGCTGACCCAGGACGGAGACTTTACACTCCAGGGAGGTCAGCATTCTGTCACCTATGTGGAAGATGACAGCCTGGAGGATGGTCAGTACTACTTTTACATGTATAATAATAACATTGGATACAGCGAATCACAGCCAGACTTCTCATGGTCTTCCATCGGACTGACCAACGATACGGGAAAAGGAGGAGATAACTCCTATTATTATCGGTATCTGGTCGATGAGAATAAGGGAACCTTTGAACTGACAGATTCTTTTGCGGTGCCATATTCCGGTTATGTCAGCAGTGCGCAGGATATAGGAGAGAATACAGTCATGGACAGTGGAACATCAGGAATCTTTGGGGAATATGACAGCTCCCACAAATTAATTAGAAGTTTCAGTATAGACGTTGAAAAATTTATTTATCGTGTGTATAAATATGATTTCAACGGATTCTATTTCTCATAAGCTGAACGCTTGAATACACAGCGGAACGCTTCGGAAATCAGACAGATTTCCGGGGCGTTTTTTTCTGTGAAAAAGGGTGTGAGAAATCACAGGAAATGTGAAAAATTATAAACTAATTGCCGTTGTTTCTAAAGGGTTCCAATCTATTGAGAAAAAAATTCTCACATGCTATGATTCGGTTGTAGTTAAGAAATACCGGTATTCGAAACAATAAGAAAATGAAAAACAAACACAATGAAAAGAAAAGGAGTGAATTGAAAAATGATGCAGAAAATTCAAAAGTTCGGTGGAGCCATGTTCACACCGGTACTTCTGTTTGCCTTCGCAGGTATTGCTGTAGGTATTGGAACATTGTTCACCACCGAAGCAATCATGGGAAGCCTGGCAGCGCCTGAAAGTATGTGGTACAAACTCTGGAACGTGTTCCTGCAGGGTGGATGGACCGTATTTAATCAGCTGCCGCTGTTGTTCGCCGTATCTCTTCCAATCGGGCTGGCAACAAAACAGAACGCCAGATGCTGTATGGAAGCTCTGGTACTTTATCTGACATTCCATTACTTCCTGAACACAATCCTTTCTCAGTGGGGACCTGCGTTCGGCGTTGACTTCGCTGCAGAAACAGGAGGAACCAGCGGACTGACGATGATCGCCAGCATTAAGACACTGGATATGGGTATGATCGGAGCATTGGCAGTATCAGGATTAGTTATTTATTTACATAACAGATTTTTTGATACAGAACTTCCGGAATGGCTTGGATCTTTCAGCGGATCTACTTTCGTATTCATGATCGGTTTCTTCGTAATGATTCCGGTAGCTTTCCTTGCTGCATTAATCTGGCCGAAAGTACAGCTGGGAATCACAGCATTCCAGGGATTTGTAACAAGCGCAGGAGCACTTGGTATCTGGGTATTCAACTTCCTTGAGAGAGCATTGATCCCATTCGGACTGCATCACTTATTGTACTCACCATTCTACTATGACAACATCGTAGTACCAGGCGGATTGTATGCATACTGGGCAAATCTGCTTCCAGAAATCGCATCATCCACTGCATCCTTAAAATCCTTTTGTCCGGAAGCAGGTTTTACGGCCAGCGGATTTGCAAAAATGTTCGGTTGTACTGGTGCCGCACTGGCATTTTACAGCACGGCGAAACCAGAAAAGAAGAAACAGGTATTCGCGCTGTTACTTCCAATTACTTTGACAGCGATCGTTTGTGGTGTCACAGAGCCAATCGAGTTCACATTCCTGTTCGTAGCACCGGGATTGTTCGTAGTACATGCATTACTGGCAGCAACTCTGGCAACGACTATGTGGCTGGCTGGAATTGTAGGTATCAACTCAGGTGGATTAATTGAGATTGCATCTCTGAACCTGATACCACTGATGAGAAATCACTGGCAGCAGTACTTGTTAATGCTTGCGATCGGTCTTGTATTCGTAGGAATCTGGTTCGTAGTATTCCGTTTCCTGATTCTGAAATTTGACTTTAAGACACCTGGACGAGAGGACGATGCAGAAATCGAATTTGGTTCTAAAGCTAAATTTAGAGAGAAACAGGCTGCAAAAGGAAAGGACGCGTCTGATGATCCTGATCTTGAACTTTGCGAGATGATCCTCGAGGGACTCGGTGGAAAAGACAACATTGTAGATGTTACAAACTGTGCTACAAGACTTCGTGTTAATGTAAAAGACGAGACACTCTGTAAAGACGATCCGTACTTCAAAGCCATTGGTACCCATGGATGCTCTATCAACGGTAAAGCATATCAGGTTATCATCGGACTGAGAGTACCGAAAGTAAGAGATAAATTTGAAACTCTGCTTTAATAATAATCCATTAGGAGGAAATAAGAGATGGCAAAGAAGAAATATTCAATCACTGTCGCAGGCGG
>ERZ1090865.242-NODE-242-length-34521-cov-12.479719_pt1 | contig 34521 bp, 52 predicted proteins | sample MGYA00478478_ERZ1090865 | MGnify/ENA primary metagenome ERZ1090865 (study PRJEB33644, sample SAMEA5815715) | chicken gut metagenome | biome: Chicken; feature: Gastrointestinal Tract; material: Caecum | place: Ireland | collected 2019-01-01 | study: A study of the... | reverse complement strand
CAAAGCATCATTTGGGCTATTAGCTGCAGAAAGACCAAGAGAACTTGCAGTTGTATCAGAGAATAAATTTGCTTTGTTTAGTGGAGTGCCCTGTTGAACCCATCCTGAGGCATTTATTCCATTAAGATCAATTGGGAATGTCCCTGCTATAAGGGCAGCAATAAAATCTTCGTATTTTGGATACAGCGATAACGCCGCCGCAACAGTTTTTAAATACCTGCTATTCCCATTTCCAGCGATAATTCCATCTTGCATGTTTACACCTCACCACAATATATTTCTCCACTGATAAAAGGCGAGCGGTCTAACAAGGGTTTTATCTTGTCAGTTTGAACCAGCACCTTTTCAATGGAGTTTGCACTAATGAACGTAAGAAAACCCATGGAGGACGGCAAAGCAGGCGGGTTTTTAACCGGGAACACTCTGCCTATTGCATCCACGTTATTCAAATACCCTTGCATTTGATCCTGCGTTTGAAAATCGTCAGTAGTCCATATGATTCCTTGGTCAACGTAATCATTCGTATAACCAGCATTTTCAATCCAGCCGTGGATGTATTTCATTGCTGTGTTGACACGGTTTAGGTCTACGGCATTGTACGCGCCGCGCATACCCAAAAACCACTCGATTGATTCATCAATAGTAACAGTACCCTGTGCCATCTTTAGCGTAATATCAAAAGCCCTGTCCACATCAAATTGTGTCCGGTCAGTTATGAGCCGGATAACGTAATACTCGCGCGTGGTTGTCAACCCAGCCGCATCCGTGGCAGTTACGACGATGTTATTTTCACCAACGGCCAAATCAAGGACGTGCGAAAATCGCGTTTCCTCGACGGGTAAGGAAACAGGATCGCCGTTATTATTTTTTACAGTGACCGTAACGGGATTCGCAGTAACGTCCGACGCATGCCCTGTGATTTCAACCGTGTATTCATCCGTTACGACTTCCTCAAACGAAAGTTTTGTAGACAGTTCCGGCGGTGTTGTGTCGATAACGTAGTCAGCGGTTGCAATAGCACTATTCCCGTCGTTGTCGCTAATCGTTAGCACAATTCGGTGTGCACCATCTGCAATAGCAGCAAGTGGTGTATAGACAATCGTGTAAGCACCACCAGAACCAGCAGAGATAGAAACTTGATCTGATGGGACAGCGTCACCGTCAAGCGTTACAACGGCAGTAGACGGGTTAATACCAGAACCGCCATCATTATCAACGGCAGAAAACGTAACAGTAGGTGTGCTGTTAGTAACATATCCGGGTGACGGGGAAACCAACGTAACAGTCGGCTTTGTGGTTTCGTAAACATCCACGAGCAACCCGGCAAATGTGTTTCCATCTGTCGTTGAAACAGAACCGGTGTCGTTTGTGGCTTCAACAGTTACGTTGAAACGACCGCCGGGCTGACCGCCAGAGTGGACAGACGGTGTTATTTCAGCTTCATACCTTCGCGTCTGTTCGTTGTAAGTCAGTGTGTACCATTGACCGTTAAACTGCGCACGAACTTGCGATATGGCCAACCGTCACACCTCCCCGCTCCTAACTTCGTTACTGTAAAACGTCTCTGGTGTTTCTCCTACTTGTGCATCAATCACCATAGCTGAGATAATAAATGGTGAGCCAACAGCAACGGGGTTCGGTGTGCAATTAGCCGTAATAATTAACGGTTTCCATTCAGCCATTTGCAGCATCCCCCTTATCCCAGTAAACAACCACACAGCCTAGAACACCTTTAACACCCGGTTCTCCGGGCTTAGGATAACTGTCTATGACAGTATGAGAACTTCCATCTTCTCCGGTTTCGGTGTGGCGTTCTCCCTTTGCACCACCCGCGCCGCCTTTACCACCATCCCCAGTGCCGGGAATTGGTGACTTAACGCCGGTTCTCGCGTATGTGTTGCCGCTTAATATATCTGTGTATCCGTATTCATAAACATCGCCGTCAGCGCTTGTATACTGCCCGAAAACGGTGTTTTCTTCAATGGACACATTAAATGTCTGCTGCGGGTTGATGTTTATAGTGTCAGACCAAACCTTTCCACCAACGCCATCTGCACCATCCTCGCCGGATTCGTCCCATGTTCCGTCTTTACCGTCTGCGCCGTTACCGCCTTTTCCGACAAGGATAACGCGCAGACTGGAAGCGCCTTCTGGGGCTGTCCACTGTCCGCTTTGCGTAATTACTGCGCGTCCTTCGTACTGTGTCCAACCGTCGGCTTGCAAAAGAACGGATTTGCAGCCCTTCAATACGCCGTCACTTAAAGACAAGTCCTGTTCAATGCGTCTTGCCGATGCTGCACTAGATTCGTCGAGCCATAGCGTGTCAACGTCTCCGATCTCGCTGGCCGGGTCGCCACGTCCTTTGATTTCGTACTGGTTGCCGCCATAAGCAGACAGAATTTGACGAGCCGCTAAAAGCGCAGTAGCGGTATCTTTGATAAACGGGTTTTCAATGCTCACCGTTTTACTGGACGCAGTAGACGTGCCGGAAACAACATAATTCGTGTTATTTCCATCGTTCAGTTTGAAAACAATAGCAGCAATATCGTCGTTTGCTTTTATGGTTGGATATTCCCCCATATTTTCAAGCGTGATCTTGTTTCCTGCATCCCACAATGGCTCAAAACAGAGTTTTCCGGTTCCTGCATCAGCTCGCGGCCATGTACCGGTTGCCATACCAAGGTAGGTCATAAGATCGCCGCAGGAAATACCAACGGCATCCGACTTTTCCCGAACGGTTACGGGTTTTGTTGTGTAATTTGGGTCTACTTCATACCGGTTTGCAAAATTCTCCCCAAGCTGCTCAACGAGTGCTTGTGCCCAACCGCCTAGCGTAGTAGGCAAATTTTCAGGCGGTATAAATTCGCGATCCGAAAGCAGACCGACAATATCAACTAAATCCCAGTTCATTGTCAAACCGTTATCGCCTGTTTTCCAGCCGCCGGAATACTGGTAAAACAAACCGAGTTTTTTGTACTCAGTCGTTCCGTCAGGAAGATCAACGCCAAGGTATGTTTCAATTCCCTGACGCTCCTCAATAGATTGAAAAATTCCGTTTTTGCTGCGCGGCTCAAAGCGGCGGCTTTGGTTGTCTATGCTGATCGAACAAGTTCCGTAAGGAAGAGAAACACAAGAAACGTCCGCCTGATGCTTTACGGAAAAATCCGAAAACATAGAGCCGTCCCATTCCTCGTAAATGCCAAGAACAATCTCTGCAATACGAACACGCCTATGCGGTATGTTTGTTTTGGTAAGCGTAACACGTATTGCATCAGGGTTATAAACGGTGAATCCATCCAGATACACGCTTGCTGACGTGTTCCCTGAAAACTCCTTTTCGTAATACGTTGTACCGCCTTGCTTTACTTCTACTTTGAAATCAGATGGAACGCCATCAAGGTCATCTTTTGAAAAATGAACGCTGCACGCCTGTAAAATCGGAACATTTTCAAACGACATTTCGACAAACTGAGACGTTTCTCCCTGTACGTCGGAAGGCGAATCAAATGCAATTCCGACTTGACCGGCAAACGGAAGCAAATTGAAAGACCCATCAAGCAACCATCTGTTTGTTTCCAGCGTTGCAACACGTTCAATGTCGAATTTCTTGTCTGTAAGCTGATCCTTTTTTGAGTATGAAGCAAGCGGCGTTGATGTGATCTCTCCATAAACCAAGTCAGGTGAAACGATATCAATTATGGCAAGCAACCTAATGCGCCGAGTATCAGCTACTACGGCTGCTTTGTATTCCGCTGTGCTGTTAATCACTTGGCCGCACCTCTCTTAACTCCATAGAAAAGTCAGCCCATAACGGCTTTCCGTCCGCGCTCCACATAAACTTTGGATACGTAAAGTCGGTAACAAGAAAATCGGAATACGTCAGTGCTTCCGCTGATGTAGGAGGAAGAAAACCGCACCGGATCGCCTGACGCTTTCCTTTTTCAACAGCAGCCAATACGGAATTTTTCATGGAATCAGAAAAGAAACCGTATTGATATGTGATAACCCATACATTGCCGCGCAGTTCTCTAACTACGCGGCCTGTAACCATTTCAACATCAACGGACAACGGCTGTAAGGTTGCAGTGTAACCGCCTTTTATGCTCTCCGGCAAAACAACGCCGTCAATAATAAGCTGTGTCATATTTGCCACCTCACGTCGGGTTAAGAATAGGTGTACCGTTTGCACGCGCGTAATCAGCAAGCGGTTTCAGCATGTACGATGCAAGCTTTGTTCCATCCGGTAAAACAAGATTGAATGTGTACGTGCCGCCGGAATGCTGCGCGCTTGAAAGACCATTAACAATACCAGCAGAGGAAACCCCAAGCCCGGAAGATGAAAAGTCTACGGAAGCAGAACCAAAATCCATTCCATCAGTAATGGATTTCTTTATGCTCGAATACTCATTATCCCAACCTTCTCCGATGCCAAGCGCCATGTTTTTACCCATTTCGGCAAAAACACGTGACGGGGAATGGATACCGAGGAAGTTTTTTGCGCTATCAATAATTCCACTGAAAAATCCAGTAACTTGGCTTTTTAACCAACCGGCCATTTCAGAAATACCCTGCCAAATTCCTGCTACGATGTTTCTTCCAACGTCGACAATGTTTCCAATCAAACCCATTATTCCGTTAACGATCGCAGAAATAATTTCCGGTAATTTTGCCACTAAATCAGGGATAGAGCTAATAATACCAGATGCAAGGGAAAGCAAAATCTGAATACCAGATTGCAAAATTTGAGGAAGATTCGCAGCAATAAACGACATAAAAGCCGAAATGATCTGAGGAAGTTGTGCAACCATTCCCGGAATTTGCTGCATGATACCATTCGTCAAATTTACAATAAACTCAGTACCCTTTTGGAGGAACTGCGGCAAATTCTGAGTAAGGAAATTCAGTATTGCCATGATGACGGTCGGTAACTGCGCTATTAGCTGAGGAACATACGTTATAATTCCATTACCAAGCATGGTCAGCAACTGCGTTCCGACGGTTTGAATCGTCGGCCACATTGTTTGAAATGCAACCACCAAAGATTGGATAATCTGCGGTATTGCAGTAACAAGTGTGGGAATATTCTGCACAATACCCATCAGGATAGAGGACAAAATCTGAATGCCAAAATTCAGAAACTCAGGTAGGCTAGCAACCGCTGTATTGATAAGTCCACCGATTGCAGTAGAAAACTGTTCTTGTGCGCCCTCTGTACCGGAAAGCATACCCGCAAGACCTTCGGCAACCGAAGCAATACCGGGCAAAAACTCACCCATAAGGCGTGTTTTTACGTTCGACACGCTTTCGCCAAGTTTTCCAAGCGATTCGTCCATCTTTGCTTGTGCTTCGCGAGCTGCAATAATGGCTTCATTGTTACGATAAAACGCGTCTGCTGCATCATCGTATGTTCCAGAAAGCGTGTCCATAATCAGCTTGTTGCGTTCGCTCTCGCTGCTGCATGCTGCAAGCTTAGCATTGAAATCGTCCTCGCTGATACCAGCCCAGTTAAGAGCGGCGGCCAGTGAGTCTGTCACCTGTCCGACCTTTGCAGTTTCGTTTGCGCTTTCGATCAATCCCTCGATAGGCAAACTATCGCCAAACGTGCCCCACACGCCAGCGGCGGCGCGTGTCCATGTTGTCATGTCCTGCTCATTTTCGGACAATTTTGCAAGCAGCTGCGACGCTTCCGTTGCAGTATCCGTATCACCAAGAATTTTATAAAAATCCGTGTATGCCTGCTTTGCACTTTCTGTACTGTATCCAGCCGCTTCAAACGCAGTATTCAGCTTGCCTTGCGCAACGCGGTATTCCTCGGTGTTTGCTTCCAAAGCAAGCAGAGCGCCGCCTGCAGCAGTAGCAGCACCAGCAACAAGGCCGATTCCTTTTGCGGCTATACTACCAGCCGTTGCAAGGCCGGATTTTAGTTTGCTTCCAAGAGATTCGCCGGATTTGGTTACGTTCCCAACTTCTCTTTCGTATTCCGTTGTGTCAAGGCTTACTTTTGCGAAAAGTTCAAACAAATTCAATCCGGATCACCCCCGATCTGTGCAATTTTGTTTTTCATCATGTCGATGATTTCTTGTCCTGTTCTGGTTTCTTCCGGTTTCGGGTTTACCATGTCAGAATATTTTTGTTTCATGTACCCGCCTCCCGCATATTTAGCCGTGTTCTCGGTCATAATGCGTAGTGCTTCGGCGGTGTAGACGCGATATGCGGCCACTTTTGACTGTTCCAACATAACAACAGGCAAAGCAGACAAAATCGCACGAGCGGACATTCTCGGAATTGACAGCAGGGCGAGTGTTACGCTGTCTCGTCCTCCTGCCCAAACGATTTGAAAAAATCGAGCAGGTCCTTGTCCTGGAATAGGTCGCGCACCTGTTTCATGGTCTCCATGACTTTTTGCTTGGCAATCTCATCTGCGCTGCACTCATTCAATACAGCAAGTACGCAAAACACATCATTCCGGTGCTCTTTCAGCAGGATGGGGACCAGCGTCGCGTATTTGTGTGCCGCAAAAGTGTACAGCTCTGCCGCGCTCTTACCCTTGTTGTCAAACTTGTTTGCCAGCTCGTCCAACAAAGCCTTGTCCCCGGTAATATTGGCGATATAAGGGGTCAGTTCACACAGTACGTCCGCCGCCCGTTCGGTGGTCAGTTTAGACAGTTGCATGGGTTCCTCCTTACTCGCTCAGCAACGTAGTCGCGCTGAAATCCAGGCTGATGTAGGGCTTGCCGTCCACCTCCACGGAGAACGTGTCAGATTTACTGCCAACCCGCAGCAAGATCTCCGGATTAAAGGCCATGCCGGTCTTGTCCGGGGCGGCGGTGCCGTTCTTCTTGATTGTCATTTTCGTGCCAGTGGCGTTCAGGAGGAAGGGGAAGTAGTTGCCCTCCTGCTCCTCGGGGTTGCCCTCGTTGAAAGCGGTAAACCCGGTGACATGCTTAAGAGTACCCTTAACAACGCCGTCGTTGGACACAGTAGTATCCGGAGTAACGAACTCGGAAACCTGCTTACCAAGCATAGTGTGGTCCTGGTTTGGGATAGAGGCGACAGCAGGGGGAGCAGCGGAGTAAAACTCCATGGGCATAGTATCCTGCGCTTCAATGGAAACATGGCCGGTCAGTTTAACGGAAACCTGCCCCTTGCCATTTTTCGTGGTCTGGAGCGTAAAGCCTCCGGTGGAAAGAGCGTTTTTCAGGCACACGGCAACCACGCCCCCATCTGCCCGGTCGCCTACCCACCACAGGTCGGAGAAGTCTGTCTGCTTGAGGTCACGCCGGGGCACAATCTTATTCCCAGTCACGTCAGCCGCTCCCAGCGACAGCCGAATGGATTCCGGGGACGTGCCGAGTGAGGTAAAGGACATCTTGCACTCCCAGCCGTCCAGATGCTTGAGCTCCATCATATTGGTAGGACAGTTATCCACATCCTCGCCCATGTCAGAATAAGTAGGAACGCAGGAAATATTGATGCCGCCAGTGGTGGGACACACAATGTTAGCATCCTCCGGTGCCGTCGGTGTAGATGGAGTAAATTTCTTTAGAACAACACCCGCGTCAAGCTGCATTTCCTCAAATGTGCTCTGCGGGATGACTGTAAATTTGCCCATAAGGGCCTCCTTTCAGCTGAATGTCAGATATTCAGCGGTAATGTTGATGTACCGGCGCTTGATGGCCGGGTCGTTTTCATAGGTCAAGCTCTGGCAGAAGGGAGAACCCCGTTTCAGCCAGATGTAGCCCTCGTCACAGGGGATGGTCACGCCGCCGTAGCCAATGCGCTTTGACAGTTCCTGTGCCTTTTCATCCGGTATTGCCTCGCTCTCCGTGCGAAACCACAGATTGACGGTCAAGCCAACTTCTCCGGCGTCAAATGCGGACTCGATATACTCGTATGTGCCATAGGGCATGATCACATCGTCAGGGACAGAGGATGCACGGTAAAATGGCATGAACTCATTGAACCAGGCATACAAAGCCTTGTTTTTGGTCATATCAAGCACCGCCTTTTAAGAAAGAGCAGTTGATAGACTTGTAAATATCCTCTGTCAATTTCTTTTTCATTTCCTCAAGGTCGATGGTCACTTTTGTGTTTTCACCAATCTTAATTTCCCGGTAATCGTGCTTTACCATTACATCAGCCACAAGTGGCTGTGTAATTTTTTCCGCCGCAGGATTTGTGAGCGGTTCAAGGTATATACATGCAACACGCCGCTTATGCTTGCAGTCGTTGTAGTATTGACAAACCTGACACTCTGGTGCATCCATGCTGAATGTGTAAGTTTCTCTTTTCATCGCGGTAGCTCCTTACGTTCGGCAGTAAAGGATTTCAGGGAAAAAGACGCGGACTTTGGTGCAGTCTTTTCCTCCGGGTTGGATGTGACGCAGTACGTTAATCTAGTCGTTTTGTCCCGGAAATAGTCGTTGTACTCGATCGGGAAGTCAGCCCGGACAAGCGCAGAATACAGGCTTGTCACGCCCTGCTTTTCGGCAATACGGGCCTCCATTGAGGTGTCCAGCGCCTGATAGTTAGTGAACTCCGCCCCTTCTTCCCATTGCACCATGTAACCGCCTGCACCATCCGGCACACGCTTTTTCTCCATTAGCACGCAGGTGCGTGCAAAATCATCCAGCAAAGACACGTTCTCACCTCCACGGGTTGTCTTTGTGGGGCTCAGGCGGCGTCATGTGCGGGTTCGGGTTTGCATACTGCCAGCTTCCCGCCGGTTTCTTCCAGGGGGCAAGCTGGGCCGAGAATACATCCCGCCAGCCAACGGCAACCCCTTTTGAGTTTGTCGCCTTGGAATAGCTGTATCCGCCGAAACTCTCGCTAGTATACGGGCCGCTGTCTCCGTTCTTGGCCTGCCATGCTGTGATTTCATCCACAGTGGACAACAGCGCTTTCGGGAGGGCCAGCGCCCATACAGAGCCGTCAAAGGTTTCATCTGTCAGCTCCGCCGGATACTGATAAACCCCATCGTTGAACAGGCTCCCAATAATTCGGAAATACTGCCCATTTACGAGAAAGGGCAGCGTAATGCCCCCGTCCTCAATGGTGTATGTATCGTCATACCGGCCCACGGCGAACCAGTTGTTCAGATACATCAAAACGGTTTCAAGCATCACGCCGCCCTCCTTTTATGCTTCTGTGGTTGTCACGGTAATCTGAATGGTACTGTCGTCGCTGAGCGTACAGGTGCCGCCGGTCACTGCGCCGCCCGTTGTGGTCAGTGCAATGGCCTTAACAGATTTTCCGTCGGCACCAGCAGCGCCTGCCGCTCCGGTGTCTCCCTTGTCACCCTTTGCGCCGGCGGTGCCAGTATCGCCTTTCGGACCCCGAGGTCCCGTTTCACCGGGGTCTCCTTTTTCTCCCTTGGGCCCCTGCGCTCCGGTTTCCCCTTTGGGGCCCTGCGGTCCGACCTGCTCATTCTGCACGCCAGATTCCAACTTGTTGAGCTTTTCTGCGGTAATCAGATCACCATCTGTCCATGTAGTCGGTGTGTACGCCATTACTCGCCTCGCTTTCTGCCTACTCTTGCCTCACCGGCTACCCCCGACCCGACGAGGCCAGTTTCGGACGGGGGCGTTATTCCCCCCGCCGATACGGTAATCTTGGCAATGCCGTCCAGATACTCAGCCCACAGCTTCATGCCCATAATGGCGTAGCTCTCGCCAACGGCGGTGCTGTAATTGCCCTGAGCGTGGAACCCAATCAGGTTGGTCTCGCCCTGGGTGGTGTAGTTCAGGCCCAGCCGGGCAAACTCGCTGTCGCCGGGGTCGATGTAGTATAGGTCGATATTCTCCACAGGAGTCGCCAGAACCGTATTCCGGGCAATGCCGGAGCCGCCGGAGATGGTGGCTGGCAGCAGGAACAGCGTGGAGTAACCCATGAAATTCTGGATGTAGTTGATTCCAAACTGGGTCTGCACCGTGATGTCAGCAGTGCCCAGGTAGTCGTAAGCATCAAGAATATTGGCAAAGCCAACAACCTGGGTCACGTCCTTTGCCATACCTGCGAACTTGTCCAGCACCTTGCCCTGAGCCTGGGCAAGAGCGGCCTGCCAGGTGGTGGCGGTGCCGGTCAGAGAACCGGTGTTCAGGAAGGTGTAGAAGTCACCCAGCACCACGTTCTGGAGCTTAGTCAGGAACGCATCGTCGGACTTCTCCACGGCGATCTCCGCGCCGTACTTGTCCACGTCCTCAATAGGCACAGCCTTGGCGTACTTCTGAATGGTGATGTCATCCTTCTTGGCCTGTACGATGGTGGTCTTGGAATAGGGGATTACCTCGCCGGGGCCGACGTCGCCGTCCTCCAGCGCCACGCTTGCGGTATAGGAGATCAGCTGGGTACCGGGGGTCTTGCGGATAGGACGCATAATGCCCAAGATGTTCCGCAGGGCCTCCCAGTTGTCGTTGAACCGGGTCACAAAGTCCACCTCGCGGGCGGTTACACTGGTATACACATTGGGCAGAGAGTCCCTTGGGTTAGTCAGGCTTTCAACTTTTGTAGCTGCCATTCAATTCAGTCCTTTCAAGTGATTTGATTTTCCATGAGCGCCTTTTGACGCTCTGCGGCAGACAGCACATACCGGCCGTGATCGTCCTTTTTGTAGATGTCGGCCTTTGTCATTGCGCCGCCGTTGTTGTTTGCCGGGGGATTAGATGTCTGTGCTCCCCTGGTCTCCATGGTAGAGACCAGCCCGGAGAAAGTGCCCTTCACCAGATCGTCCAGCGCGGACGTGTCCTTGATCTTGTCCCCATCCAGCTCCAGTGCGTCGATCTCCGCGCCGCTGCCCCGGATAGCAATGTCAAGGCTCTTGCCAGTGATGCCCTTGCTCTCATAGTAGGACCGAACAGCCTTTTCTTTGGCCGCTTTGGTCTCCTTGCTGGCCTGTTCGCTCTTATAAGTGTCGAACTCACCTTTCAGCGTGTCATACTTGTCTTTCCACTTCCCTGCGGTTGTTGCACTGTCCTCAGCGGTCTGCTTTTCGGTTTTCAGGGTTTCGATCTCTTCGAGCTTTTCCGTGTAACGCTCTTTTGCAACGAACTCCCTACCAACGGAAGAGTTAACGGCCTGCGCCAGCTTGGCAACGGCATCAAAAGGGATAGACCCATCCTCGCTGATGTACTTTTTGATAATTGCGTCAATGTCGAACATGATTACATTCCTTTCTCGCTGTTACGGGTGCTACCCTAAGAATGTGTTGCATAAAACCGCGTTGCTTTGCGGTGTTTACCAAAATAAAAAGCCGCAACCTAATGGTTACGGCTCAAAGGCTCTGTGTTTATTCCCAACTTTCGCATCTAAATCTTCCTAACGACTGCAATGAATATGGGTTTTCTGTATCAAAAAGCAATCCTTTTTTAGGATCATCTGGCTTTTTTAATTCATACGATGCAAACGAAACTCCAATTACTTCTATCTCAGACAATTCAACATTGAACAAATGCAGGTCAATTCCTCCTATGTCCATTGTCAAAAGTAATTTTACATCTCCGTTTCCATAATCACAAATCGATAAGCTTTTTAATTCCCCTGTTTTTCCCCTGCATTTTATCTGGCTCATACGGCTCTACCTCCAGTTCAACCTCTTTGTGGCATGATTTGCACCATACCAATATTTTGCCACTTTCTGTGCGTCTTGCCAATAGTTTTCCGCAAGTGCATTTAATTTCATCCATTTCCCATCTCGTCCTTTATTATTTTCCTGTATGTGGATTGATGGTTTTTCACTGCCGGTGCCAAAAACGGCTGTGCCGGGTTGCCCGCCGTCCAGTGCCAGTTTCCGTTATCGTCCTGATAGACCCATGGTGTGGGACAGCCTCCTTCTGTGTATTTGCCGGTGCCAAGTTTTTGGTAAATCATGTAATCCAGGTTTGTCCCGATATATACTGCCGGTTCAGATTCATCTACTTGGTGTGAAATGCTATTTCTACCAGGCCTAGAGGCGCTAATACCAAATAAAAAAGGGGCCAACCGGATACAATCCGTAGTCAGTTGACCCCAATGGCCCTTCCCGCTCACCAATTAGAGCGGTGTTCAGTGTTTACTTTTCTTCGATATACGGTTTCAGCGCCGTCATTATCAGTTCCGTCACGCTAATTCCGCGCTGTTCTGCCGCACTTCGTATTTTTGCGCCGGTATCCTTATCTGGCCGTATCGTTATGCTATCCTTTTTCTTGTTGTACTTCGCGCTTGCTTTCGTCTGTGCTTCGCTTCCCATTTGTGATACCTCCCTTGTGGATATGGTATCACATTTTCGTTTATAAGTCAACTTATACACAATGAACAAATCAGTCAACTTATATTTGTCTAATTTAACGCTTGAAATATAAGTAGACTTATAGTATCATATACTCACAAGGAACAAACAAGACAGGCCGCAGGCCGGGAGGGAAAGAAAATGATTGCAACAAAAGAAAACGTAATTGTCTATACTATCCAACTTGACACCGAGGAAGTGCGGGAGTGCAGCGCAAACGACCTTCGGGACCTTTTCAAAAAAGAGTTTGAGCGCGAAGGGATGAGCAAAGAGGCCGAGCAGATGGACAAGGGCGGTTTTTCTTTCCGGGAAACTGAAAGGAACAGTTACTATACCGAGTACAAAATCAGCATCGTAACCCGCCGCAAGGTTATGTAACTACCAACCGCCCGCCCCGGAGGTCACGAGGGCAGAAAGGAAAAGAAAATGAACCCGAGAAGTTATACCGTTATCTATAATCGGTCAACTTTTGTTTGGCAAGTTTGGCACAATAACGCCGTTGTTTTTGAGGCAACAACACTTTGTGATGCAGAGAGTTGGGCAAGCGCACAAGGATAACCCACCTGATGAGAGCCGTCCAGCATCCCGCCCCCTAACCGGGGCGGTTTTCTTTTGCCTGAAACTTGATCTCCCGCTTGTCCTCCAGAACGATATACCCATCGCCCTTTTTCCGGACAACGGCGTCGTTTCCTTTGGCAATGATGGCCTTGATAATAGCCCATGCTTTTTCATCCATTTTGCAGTTCGTCCTCTATGATGTTACGATATGTGGTTTGATGGTCCTTGACCGCCGGTGCCAAAAACGGCTGTGCCGGGTTGCCCGCCGTCCAGTGCCAGTTTCCGTTATCGTCCTGATAGACCCATGGTGTGGGACGGCCGCCTCCGCCTTCGGCATAGATGCCGGTTCCCAATTCAACATATGTTCCGTACGAGGTGGGACCTCCAGGCACGCCAATGTAAACAGCGTTTTCTGCGTCTTCTACTGCATGAGATATGCTGTTTTGTAGTTGTCCGGTATCGGCAGGGCAAAGGTCTTTTGCGTATCCTTCCGCCTGTTCTCCGCACCGCTCCAATGCCCGCAAAACAGCATCGTGGAACTCGTTCAGCACTTCGGCGCTGTAATCGTTGAATACAACGCCGCCCAAATCTTTAGCCACGGCTTTTCACCCACTCTTCCCACTCGGAAAAAGACATATATTGAATGGAATTTTTTTCCCCAATCATTTCTTTTTGAGTTTTTACAAACTTAATAAGAGACCTAATTTTTTCAAGTTTTTCTTTGTTTTTTGGCAAAAAAGAAAAAATTTTTAATTTCTTTTCTTTTTCTTCCAAAATTTTTTGAATTTCGTTCATTTTTATCCATGCAAACGAAGTTTCATTTTGTTTCATTTTTCCATCTCTCCCACTGGCTATATGTCATTTCATTCACCAGCACGTTACGCCCCGTTTTAAGGTCTCTCACGCGCATTTGACGCGGCTCCGCCTCAATCCCTGGCTTTTCTACTGTGCGCAGAGTACAGCGGCAGTTATAAGTTAAAGCAGGTTTTGCCCTTGGGTCTCCCGGGAAACGAATCTTCCCGAGTTCAGAGGTAAAGGATTCATCCCAATCCACCGTCTGACCGTCCAGCTTCTGGTGTGCGTGTCGGGTGCGCCCGTCTTTGGTCGCCACCCACCTCTTTCTTACCTTGATCCCCATATCGGACGCGGCTTTATAGCTATCCATCCGCCCGCCGTTCTGAGCGCTGGTAATAGCTGTTCTGGCCGCCCTGACGGCGCTGGCGCGGTTCATTTCGCTTACCCTGGCTTGCAGGTCTTTGGCGATCTTCCCAACGCTCTTGCCCTGTAAAATGCCCTGGGTGACGGCTTTGGTGATCTGCTGCTTTCCCCATTTGAGGTCGATGCCCCTTTTTACGGCCCTTGCCTTGGGATAGTAGGGCATCAAATCCGGTTCCTCGGCAATCAGCCGCTTCACGGTGGATTCATCCCACAGGGTAAAGCCCACATTTCCAGCCACCTTCTCCACCGTATACGCGGCGTAGTTGCGGTTCAAAGAGTAGACGCCCGGCGTGGCGTCGTTGACATAGGCCGTCGCCACTTCGTTGGCTTTGGTCATCCGCTCCGCGATTTTGTCCCGCAGGGCCTGGAATCGCTTGCCCCTTCCGATCTGGTTTAATCTCCACTGGAGATAGTCCCGCTCGGTCCATTCCTTTCCGTTCTGGACTGTGCCAATCAACTTTTTCATTTCCTCGTCCCGCTTACGGAACGATTCAAAGTAGGCTTTTACAGTTTCGTCCAGGTTGTCACGCGCTTCCCGGTACACCCTCGCTATCCTGCGCTCCAGCTTCTCCAGTTCCTCGTCCGTCCACTCATTGGCAAGGTCACGTGGCATTTACACCACCAGCTTTCCGCTCATGAGCTCCGGCAACATGGCGTCCCGCAATTCGGAAAGCAGCCTGTTTTCTTCTTGGTTCAAATAAAATATATGCTGTTTCCACATGGGGAGAAAGAAGTTCACCAAGCTGGACAGGATTTCTTTGTCCTGGTTTTCAACCTTGAACTCATTTTTGTTTTTGGAAAGCGTGATATATCGTTTACTTTCGTACTTTCCGCCCAAGAGTTCAAATGTCTTGTTTAGTCCATCATCGTTTTTTTCAGCCTCCATTTGCGCTACTTCGTATAGCCCTAACTGCTTTGCCAGCGTTTCATTGCAGGTAATCTTAATCACAGCCCTCTCCCTGACAATCCGGTTGATGTCTGCCATAATGTCCGCATAAGGCCTGTGCGTCTCTTCTTTTTCTTCTGATTTGATATATCGAGACGGAACAAGAATATATTCTTGATCTGAAATTTCTGACACAGGAACTTCTTTCGAAAATCCCGCAATATCCAGACACTCCCCGCACAATTCATCAATCAGCGCGTCCGGCAAAATATTTACTTTTTTGTGGTATATTCGGTTTTCGTGGCTCGCCCCTCCAAATTGCCCGTTTTGGTCTCGCTGTTCTTGTCCCGCACTATTCCTGCAATCAAAAAATTTTACTGTTTTATTTCCGCGGCTAAATACAATAACGCAGGTTGGAATAGATGTACTTTCAAACATCTTGTCAGGCATTAAAATGACCCGTTCGACAAGACCGCTTGATACAAAATATTCCCGCACTTCGCTTTCCGCGTCGGACGACAGGCATCCACACGGCAGTATAAAGGCACACCGCCCTGTTTCTTTCATTCTGGCAAGCGCAGTCAATACAAATGCAAAATTCGCGTTTGCGCTTGGTGGAATTGGCTTTCCAGAAAACCGATTATCTGCCATCAAAGGCTCCTGAGCGTCCCATTTGATGTTATAGGGTGGGTTTGAAATGATTTCGTCTGCTGCAATCTCCGGTGCTGCATCTTCTTTTCTGATTGCGGAAAACCGTTCCCCGCTTTTAAGTCGGTAAACCGCTTGCGTTTCCATGGTCAAGGCGTTTCGGTTAATGACCCATCCTGTTATGTTTCGCACGGCCATGTTGAACAACAGCAGTGGAATAACTCTTTCGTCCAGCTCTTCGCAGACAAATACTTTATTGGGATTGTCCGCCCATTTTTTTATGGTTAGCGCTCCGCTTCCAGCGCAGAGATCATATACAACTTCTCCGTTTGTTTTAGTCTCGGCGGCACACAGTTTGGCAAGGCTGGCCGGAGTGTAATCCTGCATTTTTTCTTTTCGGTCTGCATAGTGATATTGGAAAATCTTTTGCAATTCGTCAGTGTTTAAGTCTCCGCCCACCAACTCACAGTAAGAAGAAAGCATCTGCTCATTTTTGGCAGCTTCCATAACAGCACTAAACAAATCGTTATTTTGAACAGAAAAAATCTCCCATATTTTGTTTTTAAGTGCCGATAACTCCATCCTCCGTCACCTCGCTTTCTGCTAGTGCGCCCAGTCCATCGTTTGTCACCCCCAGCCGCTCCATATCCTCTGCGTCCCGGCGCTTCAGGATTTCGTCTACCTCCTCCGGCGTCAGCCACGGCAGGTGCCGCAGGACGGCTTCATCATCCAGATAGGTCGCGGCGGTAAGAACCATCTGAGTCTCCTCCAGTTGATTGGCGATCCGGTTCCACTGGAAACTGGGCGTGTCTTCAATGCCGAGCAGCGCCAGTAGCTTCCCGATAAAGTCCCGGATACAGTATTCAAAATCACCGCACTTGTCGTCCTGGTTCTGGTATCCCATTCTGATCGCTGTTGCCGTCAGGTTACCGCTCATGATCTTATCCATGTCCACAAGCTGGAAATCCTCGTACAGGTCACTCCTGAGCCGTGTTAGCATCGCCTCTCGCGCCTGGTACGGAACATCCAGGGTGTGTGCCTCTGCTCCGCCTCCATCATCGGAATCTACCACAGAGCCCCGGAGCGTCCGCATACGATCAAGGAATCTTGCAATGTCCACATCGTCCATTCCACCGGAGTTTTTCAGCACCCAGTATATCCCGGAATTATCATCGATCTCATTGGCAAGGCCAGATTTCACAAAATCATAGCAATCAATGCTCTCCCGAATTCCAATCAGCTCGCTCTGCCGTAGGTCGTTGGCGTACATGGGGATGATCGGGAAAACCGGATAGTTGTCTCCGCCCTCCACAGTCTCCCCGTCCACTTCTGACCGGCGGATCGTCTGCCGATAGGGGCGCTTGTCTTGGCTTACCTGTATGTCTTCTCCTTTGCGCTGGATGTACTCCGTGTACCCGTCCAGCTCGTAGAGGGTATATCGCTTAGTCTCCGTACCGTCCAGCGACCAATACCGGACGCCAGCCTTCAAGAACCCGTCGTCCTCATCGTACAGCGGCGCAAATCCCGGCTCGTTTGGCGTGTCAGCGTAGCTGAAAACCTCCAGATGGTCATAATTCCAAAACCCAAACGCCACCTTGTCCACCACGGCCTTTTTCGCCATCTGGGACAGTCTGCTGTCGAACGTGTCTCCCAGCCGCTCTTTTGTACTGTCCTGCTCGAAGGTAACGCCATTAGAAAGCACATACTGCACCTGCTGGATCACAAACCGCCGAAAAAACAGGGTTTTTAGCTTGTAGTTCGCAGAAAACAGATCAGGATAAGCCTGCCCGTTGGCGTTGTACAGGAATTTCTGGAATTTCTCAATAGTCAGGTTGTGCTTTGCATAGTACGCCTCCGCAGCAGCGGCAATCTTATAATCATCGCTGGAAGTATGGTCCTGAACGGCTCCCCGCACGAATTCCATGCGGTCTTTTTCGTTCTCACCCACCGCCAGCAGGTCTTGATATGTCCTCAATGTCTCACCTCCGTGCGTACAGCGGAATATAAGTCTCCTTCCCGACTTTATGCCGGAGAATGGTCATAACAAAGTATCTCGTATCATCCATGGCATGATCATTTTCTTTAATTGGCCTGTCTTCTGTGGATTCTTCGTCCCATCGGTACAGGCCAAACTCCCGAATTTCATCCTTGCAGGAACGGTGGATTTTAATTGTTCCATCCTGCAAATATCGAGCCGTAGTCATAATGCCTGGAAGAACATCATTCACGGCTTTCTTGACTGAAAACCGCTTATGTCTACGGATGACCTCAATAAAGGACGCCGCAGACGGGTCCACAATCACCGACTTTATTGGCAGATCCCCGGCCAATTTCTCAAGCTCCGTGTAGTATTCCTCGTCCGTCTTGTTGGAGCGTTCGTCCCGCCCCGAATAGTAATACTCTCTGATCCGCGTGGCCGTCTTTCCGTCCCAGCACCACAGGCCAGCGGAAAAAGGGTTGAGTGTGCCATAGTCGCAGGATATGTAATACTCGCCCCTGTCTGGAACGGTATCTACAATGCTGCTATCGGTAAACATGGGGTAAATTAGCCCCTCTGCCAGAACCCACAGGCCGCGCACATAGCGGTCATAGAATACCCCGGAAAACATATCCTGGTATCTTTGCAGGGTCTTTTCGCTCAGCCCTGGGTTGTCCGTCATCTCGAAGTGCAGATACAGGGCGTTTCTCTCCTCATGTCTCTGTATCCAGTCCAGATAAAACCAGTGCTGCGGGCTTCCTGGGTTGCAGGAAAACCATATTTTCGCCCCATCAACAGAGCAACGGGTCAATGCCTGATTGACGAAGCTCTCCGGCATAAGCACCACTTCATCCAGCAACACTCCCGCCAGCGTCCGCCCTTGGATCAGTGCAAAGCTGCTCTCATCCTTTCCTCCAAAGACCTCAAAATAGTTCTTCACCGGCCCCCGGCTGACTTCCAGGATTTTATCAGATCGCCTCCAGCGCATAGTGTACTTTTTCTTGGCGTAAGAAAGCGATATGTAAGGGACCACCAGGTTCTTTGCGCATGAATCCACGGTTTTACCACACAGGCCAAACCTTTGCCCGGAAAACTCCCTCATGGCCCAATCTATGAATGCAACTGTCATGATAGAGGTCTTTCCGGAACGGACTGCGCCGTCGCAAATCAGCGCGTCATAGGAGGAATATGGGAAAGCGAGGATTTTTTTCTGACGTTCAGATAGTGACATATCCCCACCTGAATCCTCCAGCGGATTTTCTGTTTCCCTTGCAACATTCACAAATTTTTGCGTTATTTGCTCCGGTAGCTCTTGTCGCGTCCATAGCAGATTCCCACGTCTTTATGTAATCGCCATCTTTTGTATATTGGACTACTGGCCTTGCGTTTACGTTCTCTGCGCCCATGAATCTGCCAAGCCTTGCTTGAGATACCTTTCTTCTTGTTTCTTCTGATACAACTTTTCCTTTGTGTACAGAAACCATCTTTTTTCTATACCAATCTGATTCCCACAGCTTTTTTGTTCTTTTGCTCAGCTGTGATTTATATTCTTCTCTCGCATACGCCGCTTTTTGGCTTGCCCTTTTCTTTTCCACGTATTCTGGATTCTCGTATGCCTTTTTTATGCCATCAGACATTCTCTTTTTTGTTTCTTCGCTCCTGGTTTTCCCCTTGTTCGCCAAAGCTATCTTTTTTCTCGTGGATTCTGAAATACTTTCTGCGCAATTTCCTCCGTTCGCAATGTTGTATCCATATCCATTTTTGTTTGCTTTGTATAGTGCAATCAGCCGCATCTCTTCATTTTCGGCTTGCTCTTTAGTTAGGCCATCAAAAAGCACTTCGTGCAGAATGTTATCCCACCCATATTTTTGAATGGCGCTATACACAATCTGGTTTTTATACCCCTCTCCATTTCTCCATCTATTTTTTATTGGCTGATTTGTTATTCCAATATAAACCTTCCCATTCGGAAAGCGGTGCATATAGACTTTGTAATTTTCACTCATCGCTCTCCATCTCCTCCGCCATCTCCCGAAGACTCTTGCTCAACTCGTCCTCTTTCGCTGTATCAGCAGGGCCGCCGGATACCGTAGCCCACTTGTCGATCAGCGTTCCCAGCGCTGTGGTAATCTGCGCTGGGCTTGCATCCGCCAGCTTTTCCGTGTCGTTCAGTGCCGCTAGTCCCTTCTCAATGATCTCACATACCACACCTCGTTTGCTCTCCATGTAAGCGAGGATGTCTGCTGTGTTTTCTTCCTTTTTTTGTGCCACCTTTTGCTCAATGTCGCCACATTCTTCAACAATTCTCTTGACTGTTCCGTCAGCAACGCCGTTTTGTCTTCCGGCGGCTCGATAGCTGCCCAGCTCCAGATAATCAGCCACTATTTTCTTTTTCTGCTTATCAGTCAGCCTTGCAGCCATATCACCACCTTCTTTCTATCGCCTCGCCCGGCTCATGCGCCCGCACAAATAGGCTTTCGCCTTGGTGGAAAGGGCTGGATTTGAACCAGCGACCTTTTGCGACTATAGCAAACGCTCTACCTTCTGCGCTTTCTGAGCTACCTTCCCATATACCCGGTGTTCCCGGGTATTCGTTCGCCCACTACGAAATCGAGAAAGGGAATTTTATTCACCTCTCAATCATGCTATATTCAGGCACAACATGGCGTGGTGCGAACTATTTGATTTTGAGTATTTACACGCCCATTCGGGTTGTGTAAATTTTTTTTGCGCTGTTTAGGCCGTGCACAGTCTCGGTAGCGCATCCCGGTTTCGGGTTTGGTGACCGCTCCCAGTCGCGGTGTGCAAACATCCGTGTGCTGCCTCTGCACTGGCGCTTTCATCCGCCGCCTTAGCCGCGCTGTCGCCCCACGGTGGGCGAAGATCGGAAACATTACCAGAGGTTCCGCGCTCTGGCATTTTGCCCCGCCGTCCTCATGCGGACATTGGGACATGTAGTATCCGGCGCTGTGACGGACAGGCGATTGATATCGCTTGCCGCCAAAAATTCAAAATAGGAGATATTCGGGCATCGGCAACTGCCCGTCACAACGTCGGATATTAGGCTGAGCGCCCCTTGACGCAGTTTAACAGTATTGCACGCTGCAGGCGTTCCCGACATTCCGCCGCCATCACGTCACGACCTATGCCTGTTTTCGCGTAATCTACCGCGCGAATCCGCTGCACCTCCGGGCATTGCTCCAATCGTTCCAGCGCCGCAAGCTTTCGCTCTGTCGGGCTTGTCATTTCCGTGCCGTGCGGCATCCACCGGGCTTCTCATAAATGCGCCGGTTTCCCGGCGTTGTGGTTCCTCCCGGAATCGAACCGAGACTAGACGGTTATGAGCCGCCAGCGCGACCGTCGCACCATGGAACCGTGTCGCCCCTATCCGGGGCGCAGCGCAGGTTTTCGGCTGTCCTGCATGCCGGTTGAGTGCCGCGACCGTCTCATGCAACTGCGTCGCGGCATATACCCGGCTGGAAGGGAACAGCCGGGAAACAGAGGGGTTTTGCGGCTAATGCGTGTGAGAGGGGAAGCTATCACCTCGCATAATATTGTATTCCGGCACAATACGCCGCAATGGAGCGGAACACGGGTCTCGAACCCGTACCATCAGATTGGAGGTCTAATATGCTGCCAATTACAACAGTCCCGCATGTCCCCGCCCCGTAATGGGGCGGGATAGAAAGGAGGATAGAAAAGAAAGGATGTATGCCGTATAATTATATTATAAATGCGTTTTTGCACCATTTTCCCCCTTTAAGGGGAATTTCAAAAATATTTTTTACCGGTACGGCGCACGTCCTACAAGGTAATCAAGCGATACCTCGTAATAGTCCGCGATCTTGATAAGCGCGTCCATAGACGGGGTGCTTTCACCGCGCTCGTATCGCCTGATTGCGTCTGTCGGCAGTCCGCACAGATGCGATATTACATGCCGAGACTTTACAGGCGTTCTTTCCTCTCGCAGCTTTTGCAAACGGCGCGCAAATTCCTCATTCATTTGCGTTTACTCCAATCCAAATGAACGCGCACATAGCCCATAACATCCATAAGCACCATTGCGAACCAACGTCATTAACGACAAGAGCGAGCAGGAAAAACACAAGTACACTTGCGAACGCTTTAATCAGGTTTTTTGTTTCCTTGTTCAACTTCTTACTGTTCTTCATCAATTACAATCCCTCCATGAATAATCACGCGCTTACCATTTACATCGAAATACGTTTCTGTTTCGGATGAAGAAACGTCGAACTTACCTTCCCACGATTTGATTTCATCACCTGTGTTGCTATAAACCGTTACCTTTCTGCTCAATCCACCGCCAAGATCACTGCTGATAGACTTCATAGAACGCGAACAACTTTCACAACCGCAAAGCATTACTGCCATTATTGCGATAATTACCGGCATTGCAATTCGTTTTACATTTTTCATTTTGCTTCCTCCATATTCAAATACTTCTGCGCCATTGCCGCGACTTGGATTGCTTCACATGCGGTATGAATAGCTTCTTCCAGTATAATTGATGCCGTGTTTTTCTGGCTGTGCATCGTATCATTTGCCGCCGCAAGTTCTACGTCTACCAATTCGCGCACTTGGTTTTCCACTGCGTTCATTCGTTATCACCATCCATCTTTGCTTCGCAGTTCGGGCAATATCTTGCACCAGAGAACATTTTCACCCATTTTACTCTGGTGCAAGGCAAATTATTGTTTTTGTTTTTGCACTCACTGCAAACGTACCCGCCAATTCCCCAATCCGTTGCATCTTTGTCGTACTCCCACTTTCCGTGCACAACCGGCGCAACGTCTTTTGCATCAGGTACATGTTTAAGTAATTCAGCCGCCCCACTCAATGTAAAACCGGCTTCCATCAGTTCTTTGTGAATGTCACCAGCGTATTTGATGCGCTTTTCCAGTTTGATTTTCATTTTTATTCCCCCTCTTTGCTGTCCTCTATGACCTCGTAGCCCATCAGGCATGCGGCTGTGATTGGATTATTGTACACATATACCGTACAATAACGCTCTGCTGTCTGATTCCCATAATATATCGGGCAAGTTACGCACCGATGTTCCATGCAAAAGTGATTTTTTGCTAACACAACATCATCAAACACCCGCCCATCCGGGCTTTTGTATTTAGGCATTTTCAGTCCTCCTCTCCCTCCGGCGGGCGGCGGTAATGATCTGTATACAATCTTGCACACCCAAAGCAATGGATTTCAGATGGGCAATCAGGGGAATACATACATCCTGTACATGTCAACGGCTCGTTCGGCGGGGTGAGGGTGGGCATATTTTGGACTGCCTTTCTCACTTTGTCCATATCCATATACGGCTTCCAATGCGACATCATTTTCAAAAGTTTATCCGCATCAATCGCCCGCATCTTTCAGCGCCTCCAATTCCTTTTCTAACGCAGACAGCCGCGCTTCGTCCGTTTCAATGAACAGAATATCACTCTGATATTTCGCGTCCTTGCTATAGGCACATATACCGTGGCTCATGCCTCTTGCCCCCGGCCCTGTCAACTCTATAATATCGCTTCTGTGTAGCTTATCCGTTATATCTGCCTTGCTCCAATCAGCCCCAATAAGTCCAAATCCGGGGTTGTAGAAAGCGTGTATTGAATCTCCATCAGGTAGAACCGAAATCGCCTGTTCAGCCGTTATATATGTTTTCATGTAGCGTCTCCAATCTCTCCATCACCATCTCCACGGCCTCGTCTGTAAATGGACTTCCGCATTTAGGACAGAAGGTATAGTTGTTTGCCTCCAAAGCATTATATCCGCATCGTGAGCAGTAAACAAACCCACCCAAATGTGTTGATTCGTTCCAGTGCGCCCTCCACACCTTCTCCACCTGCTCCCGGCTGACGGGGCGGAGGGCGGTGAGAACCGATTCTGCAACCTCGGGAGTTAGATCATCTTCTGAATACAGTTCATCGTAATAGTCGTCAAGCCACTCAACAAACCATTGTCGTAATTCTTCCCGCTTCACGTTAGGCCACCTCCTGCATGCGCTCGATGACGCTTTTCACACATCATCCCTCCCCCAGCAGATCAAACAGTGTGGGCGCTTCCTGTTTTTCCTCTTCTGCCTTCAGGTAGCCCACTGCATCGCGGAAGTAGTCCGGGTTCAGCTCGCACATGTACCCGCGCCGCCCGGCCTTCATTGCCTCCAGCGGCACTGTGCCCAGCCCTCCGAACGGGTCGAACACCAGATCCCCCGGATTGCTGTACCGGTTGATGATCCGGTCTACAATGTCCAGCTGGAGCGGGCAGACATGCAGCTGCTCCCGCCGGCGGCTCTGGGTCGTGTTAAGCGTGCGCATGCGGTTGATGTCATCCCACACGTCCATGTTCCACGAGCCCGGCGCCACCACCATGAAGGTGGCCGGCAGACGGCCGTCCTTGTCCAGCTCTTTGGCCAGCTTTACATGCTCCTCATACGAATACACTGTGCCGCGGCTGTATTTGCGGTACAGTGCCTGCAGTTTCTTCACCGGCGCGGCCTGCAGTTCCGCCTTGGTCGGCAGGCGGTCGCCCGAGCTGCGCCAGTAACCGTGCGCGTCAATCTGCCACTGCGCCCGCGTGTATTCCTCCTTGCTCTTGGTGACCGGATCGTCCGCATAAGCCTTGCTATGGTCGGTCGGCAGCTTGCGGAACAGCAGGATATACTCCGGGCAGCCAACGCCCATCTTGGTGCCGTCCTTGCACTGCTCGCTCCAGCCGAGGCGGTAGGTCTGGTTGTTCTCGCGCACCACATCGGTTACGACCGTAATCATGCCGAAGTAGGCAAACCCGTGCTTCATGTAATGCCGGATACACATTGCGTGGAACGGCTCCATGGTCGGCATGCCCATGCCGGTCGCGTTGCCGAACAGCACGCGGTCCTTGACATGGCACGCAAACACCCGGCCGGGCTTGAGGATGCGCAGCAGGTTGGGCGTCAGATAATCCATCTGCTCGAAAAAGCGTCTGGTGTCCTCGTTATGCCCGAAATCGTTATAGCTGGGCGTGTATTCATAGTGATTGGAAAACGGGATGGACGTGTGGATCAGGTCAATGCTGTCCGTCTCCATCCGCGCCGTCTCCTCCACGCAGTCATTATTGACCGCAGTAAACCGCTCTCCCCTGACTTCCACCCGATCAACTCCTATGCTTCTGGCCATCGCCGCTGCGGCGTTCTGGTGCAGGCCGTATTTGCGGATGATCTCGCCCATCTTGCGCTCCAGCTCGTCGTACCGCTGCCACTTCTCCATGAGCACGCGCAGGATCTCCTGCTCGCTCTCAGTGCAGATGATGTCGATAATCACCTGCTCGGTCTGCAAAAAACGGTAAATGCGGTGGATGGCCTGTATAAAATCGTTAAATTCGTAGTCGATGCCGACAAATATCGCCCGGTGGCAATGCCGCTGGAAGTTGCAGCCCGAACCAGACAGCTCCTTCTTTGTCGCAAACAGCCGCGTCCTGCCCTCTGAGAACGCGATCACTCGCTTTTCGCGCTCGTCGTAGTCCATGTTGCCGTAGATGTCTACCACCTCCGGCATGGCCGTCTTGATCGCATGGCGCTCCGCCTCAAGGTCGTGCCACAGGATGAAGTGCGCATCCGGGTCGCTGTCCACGATCTCTTTTGCCTTGGCTACACGGGCAGCAATGCTGTCCCGCTTTTCCCGGGCCGCCTCGGACAGGCTGACCGCCGCATCGCGCATCAGCTTGACCTGTCCGTCGCGCTCGATCTCGTCGCCGTAGTGATCCTGCAAGATGTGCGTCCGCACGTCGAGCGGCGGCAGTGCATAGCCGGTATCGTCATAGCCGAGGTCGGACGGTTTGGACAGGAACAAGCCCCACGTCGATACCCACAGCCAGAATTCCTCCTCCTTGTGCGGGTACAGTGTTAGGTTGCCCGCCTTGGAGCTGTCCCGCTGGAAGAACCGGGTCAGCGCCTGTCCGGTGTCCATGACCTCAAGGAACCCGGCATAATGGATCAGCTCCTTGTACCGGTTCGGGCTGGGCGTTGCGGTCGCCACGAGCTTGAAGCGCACGCCCCGGAACTTGTCCAGAAACGTCTGGTAGGTCTTGCTGCCGAAGCTGCGCAGCACGCTCGCCTCGTCCAGACAGCAGGCGGTAAACCCGGCCGGGTCGATGTCGCCGTCCCGCACACGCTCATAGTTGGTCAGCAGGATGGTTTCGGTCGCGCCCTGTGCCTCCTGCATGGTGCGTACATAGCGCGGCGGCTCCATGCCCAGCAACTGCACCGCGTCGTGCGTGAACTCCTGCCGGACGCCCAGCGGCAGCACGATCAGCGCTTTGCCGCCTTCATGCTCGGTGACAATGCGGCAGTATTCCATCTCCTGCACGGTCTTGCCGAGACCGAACCGCTCAAACAGGCCGCGCCGTCCGCCAGCTACCGCCCATTTCACCGCGTCCCGCTGGTGCGGCTTGAGCGCCGGATTTATGTCACTGTCCGAAACAGTAAAGCCGGTTTCCGGAGCGGTCACGATCTTGCTGCGCAGAAAGTCCATGTAGGTCATACGCGGTCACCCCGCACATACCGTACCGGGATGCCCAGCGTCTCCGCCTGCCGGATCTCGGCCTGCATGCCTTCGCTGATGTGGTCGCCGTAAACACGCACCTCACTGCACAGTTCCAGCAGTTCTGCGCCGATCGCCATGCCGCGCGCCCGTTCCTCCGGCTTGGTATCGTCCAGAAACCGCGGGCAGTAAATGTGCGGCGCGATTGGAAAGTCACCTTCCAGCGCTACCTCCCTGCAGTACCGGATTGCCGCGGCCGTGTTTGCTTCATAGTCCCCTCGTAACGGGGAGCAGATGTATATCCATTTCATGCGTTATCCTCCCGCTTTGCCCGCTCCCGCTTTATTTCCTTCAGGATGCTTATCTTCCCGTGCTTCAGATGCCGCGATACCGCACTTTGGCTGATGTCCAGCCTTCCCGAGATCTCCTTGCCGCTCAAGCCCTCGATCTCGTGCAGCCACAGCACTTCATACTGCCGGTCGGTCATGATGCGCTTATACTCCTGGTAAAGCGCAGCGTACAGTTCGATCAATGCCATAATCAATCCCCTTCTTTCTGTTCATACTGCTCTGCCGCCAGCCGACGCGCCCGACGCTCTTTCTGGTGCTCTCGTACCCGGCGCACCCACTCCTCATCGTACGCCGCACTGCCCGGATGCAGGTATCCATCGTCCGGCGGCTGTCGGCGCGGCGGCGCCTTGCCCTGTGTGGCCTCCAGATCGGCCGCTGTCAGCACGCCGTCCCGCTCATAGCCCTGCAGGATGGTCCGCAGATAGGCGGCAGGCTTGCGCGGATGTTTATTTCCGGTCTGGCGTGCAGCCTCCATAATAACCGCTTCCTGCATGCCGGCCTGCATCAGCCGGGCAATGTCCAGCCGGAAATTATCATCAATTTCGGTTCCAATCAGCCGCTCCAGATCAGCAGCCAGTGCCGCGGCGCGTTCTCTGCTGTTCTCTGCTATACTGTACTTTTCTGTACTCTGCTTTTCTCTGCTTTTCTGTTCTCTGCTTTGTGCACTTTTCATCCGATCATCTTCATTTATCGGGCGATTTTCCGTATTTATCGGGCGAGAAATAAAAGATTGCAGAATAACAGACTTCGAGCTGAGCTTTTTCATGTCCGTTTCGGACAAAAGCCAGATGTCGAAGTTGACGTCCACATACTTCCGGTCTACTGTCGCGGTGTAGTATGCTTTCTGCGCTCTGGTCGATGTGATGATGTCACGCCTGAACAGGTCGCCGCTGAATAGTCCGCACGCCGCCAGCTCGTCTATCACATTCGCTATTGTTTCGGCTGAGGTCGAATACCGCCCATTGAGCATGTCCCCGACCTGCCAGATCACGTCCTCCCGCTGTTCCCCGCCGTATGGGATGTAGTATCCCTTATCCCGGTACAGGATGCACAGGAGGGCAATGTATATCACTTGCGCCAGGTATCCGTATTTCTGGCGCGGCCTCCGCAGCTTTGGATCGCTGAGGAGCCCTACATCAAAAGGGAAATAGTCAAGCCCCTGTTTAGGCTGCCTGCCCACCGCATCACCTCCAGCCGGGCAAGGCTGGGGCGGCATACACCGCCCCGCGCCGGATTGCCTTACGCCAGAATGATAATGTCGTCCCGCATTTCCTCGGGCAGTTTACTGCCAAAATAGTCGCGGATGTTCAGAATGGCCTCACGCTTCCACATATCCGCATCCGCAGCGAACAGCGCCGCCATGATCGTATCGCCGTCCCGCCGCATGCGGAACACAAACGGGCTTGCAGGCTGCTCGATTTCCGTAAAGGTACGGAACGGCACCAGCTCCACCGGATTCGGCACAGGCACCTGCTGGACTAAGGAAATGCCGCTGCGAGCGGTCACCTGCTGGGTCATGCCGTCGTCTGCTACCGTAACGCCCTGATCCGCCCGCACAGTGCCCGCAAGCTGGACCAGCTTGTCCCGGTCGCCATCCGGTGTGAAACACGTCTGCAGATTGATGGTGAATGTCTCCATGTCCATCCAGCGGCCGAACGGGAACGACGGCACGGACAGCTCCGCTTCGATCAGGCACTCGCGCGCCTTGTCGTTGTTCAGCTCGCGGTACAGGTACACGCGGTCATAATCCGCCACATGGATCACAAACCGGCGGTCCATGCTGTCATCGCTCTCCGCGCACTCATCCGCACCGCTCGTGATGTAGTCGATGATCGCCGAGAGGGTATGTACCGAAAGCGGCGCCGCGGTCAGCTCCTCCGGGATTCGGAAAAGCTGTCCGGTCGAATATTGGCTGCCGTTGATCTCTGATACGGCAACCTTGCCGAGATCCACAATATACTGCAATGCTTCCTTGATCATGTTCTTATCCTACTTATGCCTGCTTTGCGTCTGCCAGTTTAATCAGCTTGGGTTCTTCCTGCTCGCCGCCGGAGAAATTGCGCTGCCCCGGTACCTGCGGCGTGTACTCCATCACGACCGGATCATCCGACGTGCCTCCGATCAGCAGCGTGCTGTCCAACGCCCGTACCGGTACGAGCTTACTCTTCACCGATACGCGGATCGCCGCGCTGTCGCGCGTCTCTGTCGGTGTGATGGAAAACTCAATGGTCAGCGTGCGTGCCTTTTTCGGCTCGGTGTTCAGGTCTTTGCAGTTGCGCATGATCTTGCTCAGCTCATAGCTGACGCGCTCACCGACCGCGCCGCCCATCATGTCGAGCAGGTTGATCTCCTTGACCTCACCGGTCATGTTGATATCGCTCACGTTGTTCACTCCTTACAAATCACAATATTGATGCCCGGGAACTCCTGCCGAAAGCGCGCCTCCCAGGCGGACGCCCGGCTGTGCGCTGCGGACAGGTGCAGCAGATAGATGGCCAGAACGCCGCTCAGGTCCTGCTTGTGCAGCCAGCGGATCACACGGTCTATTTCAAAGTGGCTGTGCCGGATGCGTTCCTTCAGGAAGCCGGTCGTCCTGTCACTCATCTCCAGAAGGGCTTCTTCGTAATTGCACTCTACCGCAATATAGGTCAGGCGATCGGCGATTACATTCAAATTTGCCGTATCCACCGCAAACAGCAGCCGTTCCTTTGTCCGTCTGTCCTCGATCAGGAATCCGAGCGGCTCCTCTGTATTGTGGAATGTCCGGAACGGAACTACCGTCAGTGCGCCGAACCGCAGCGTTTCCCCGGCCTTGATGATGCACGCGCCGTCCATCGGGTCCTTGTGCGATGCGGCCGTCCCATAGCTCATGTACATCGGGACGCCGTGCTTTAACATCTGCGACGCTGCCTTTGCATGATCCTGATGCTCGTGGCTCACGAGGCAGGCAGTTATGTCCGCCATGTGATAACCAAGCCGCTTCTGCAGCTCCTTGAAGGTCAGCCCGCATTCGAGCAGCAGCGTCGTGTCCCCATCGCTCACCACATAGGCATTCCCCTTGGAGCTGCTTGCCAGCGATGCAAATGTCAAATCGGACACTCCTCTCCTGCTGATTCTTCTGCCTTGGTCTCCTGATCCGGCGGGATATCCACCTTTTCATCGGGCGCATTGTCCGCAAACTGTGTGGACTTGCGGATGACATCCTGAATCCACTCCGGCAGCTTGCCGAACACCTCCATATCCGGGTCGTCCGCGTCGAACACGAGGATCTCGCTTTCGGTTTCGGGGACAGGTATGCCCTTTGGGAAGCCGGTCACCGCCTCGATCTTGTTGTGCCGGCTGCCGTCATCCTTCTCCGCCACGGAGACGCTCAGCATGGCGCCCTGCCCTGCCATCTGCATCAAATCGAATCCATCACCTGCCGGATCCAGTTCCGCGTCGCTGAGCGCCTTGCCGCGCCACGAGGTCAGCATCTGGTACAGCGCGCTGCGCTCATGCAGAGAAACCGTGTACCGCTTGGAGGACAGCCAGCGGGGCTTGTCCTCCCCGTCTACCTGCACACGCTCGCTGGGGATCTCGAAGATGAACATGCACTCCTCGGCATACTTGCCCTGCTTCTGCTTGTCAAACTGCCGGTACTGTTCGCCCAGATCAATTACACCCACGCAGACGCTCATATAGGTGCCGCCATCCAGCGGCGGGATATTGTTGGCAGGCTTGCGCTTGGCTTTCAGGCTCATTCCAGTCTCAACTCCTTATCCTCCTTGGAGACTTCCAGCCGCACGACCTGCGCGCTGATCTCCTGCAGTTTGGTCACGCTCTCGGCATTGTCGATGAACAGCGGCACGCGCCGGTCATAGTGTTGGGAAAGCGTCTCGATGATGTCCAGTCCGACGTTGATCTGCATGGCGCTGTTCAGGTCGGCATACGGAACGCCGTCCACCACCACATCACAGCAGTCCGCCAGCCCGCCGTTGATCTGCTCCGTAAACAGGCGGAAACGAGCCAGCCTGAACTTGCTGTTCACCGACTGCTCGACAGACTGCACGCGGAACCGCGCGAACTCCTCGCACAGCTCGATCATGCGGTCCATTTCCTCTACCTCGGCGGCAGCTCGGCGCTGCTCGGCCTGCAGTTCGGTCACGCGGCGGCGGGTATCTGCAAGCGTCTGCTCTTTGGCGAGTGTGGCGTCATTCTCGAGGATTCGAGAGGTGATCGTCTTATACTCGCTTTCCAGCCGGTCACGCTCAGCCTGCTTGTCCGTGCGCAGGCGCTCAATACGGCGGTTGCAGTCGTCAATGGAACGGGTGATTGCTTCCTTGCGGCGCGCATAGTCCGGCAAATCCTCGATCACCGGTGCCGCAGGTGGGGTGTAATCAGCAAGAGCATGCGCAGCTTGATCTGCAGCCGCCTGCAGTCCGGGCAAGGACGTCTCTACTTCCTGCAATCGTGTCTGCATGGATGCAATGTCCGCCTTGAGCAGTTGGCTATCCTCGAGCAGTCCGTTCTTGCGGTCCTGCTTACTGGTCTCGAACCGCTGCTTTGCCGCCTCCAGTTCTGCTGCCGGAAGGGTCTGGCCGCAGGTCGGGCAGGTGCCGCCGGTAAACTGTTCCTTGTCGATCGCGCGCCAGCGAGCGCGGTAATCATCCAGGCGGGCGTTTCCGCCTGTAATGCGCTGTTGTAGGTCAGACTGTATGCGCTTGGCCTGCCCCAGCGCCTCCTGTGCCTGCTCGTCTGCGTGCATCAGGTTGGCCGTCTCGTCCTCCACTGGCACATACTGGCTGTCCCGATGGGCGCGGTTCTCGTTTTCCAGTTCGCGCAGCTGGTTGTTCAGCGCGTCGCGCTCGTTCTCAGCCTGGACGATCAGCGAATCGCCGTCCAGTTTGGCAAGATCGGTCTGCACCCGCGCGCGGTCGTTCTGCAGTGCCTCGGCGGTCCGGCGTGCCTGTTCAAACGGCAACCCGGCCAGTTCCCGCACCATGCGTTCGCACTCATCAATGCGGACAGGCAAAGTGTTGAGCGATGCATTCGCGCCCTTACGCTGCGCCATCAGTGCCGCCTTGTAATCGTCCACCGTCCGGCGGCCGACAGCTTCGGCCAACTCCGCAAACTGAGGCGCGCTGCTGAGCAGGCTTGCATCATCCGGCAGGCCGCAGATCTCGGACAGCAGCGCGCGACGGTCTTTCCAGTGCATATCACGGGCGAAGGCGTAGACGCTGGTGAGCAGCTTAAACTGCGCTTCTTCTATGTATCCTGCAATGATGCGCTTGTACTCACCCTCCGTGCGCGGCACATCGTCCACAGAATAGTCCGTGGTGTTGCCTGCAAAGCGTGATTCTGCGCTGCCGCGGTGTTTTTCCCACCGCTCACGCAGCGTCTTTCGAAGGGTAAGCGTCTCGCCGTTTACCAGCAGTACCGCGGTGACCTCAGGCATGACGCCGGACGCTGCGCCGATGGGCTTGATCGAGAAGGCGCTGTTGCCGTGGCTGTCCTTACCAAACAGTAACCAGGTCAGCGCGTCATAGACGCTGGTCTTACCGGTGGCATTGTCGCCGTACAGCGTATTCACGCCGCTGTGAAAATCAAGGTGCAGGCTGTGGATGCCCTTGAAATTCGAGATATCCATGCTCCTGATCTCGATATTCATCAGCCGACCCTCTCTTTCACAATGCCGAGGAAATCGGCAAGGCCGTCTACCACACAGAATGAAATGGCAAACGGTTCGCCGCCGTCTCCAACATCTACGCTCACCGTGTCGCTGCCGTAATCCACAATTGCAGAAAACTTGCCGTTTGTGATTTTTTCAGTTAATGTCTCAATTTTCATTGACTTCCCGCCTCCTTGCGGGTATTATAAAGGTGTCTAAAGTTGCTCGCCGTTCTCGGAACTGCCATTCCGAGGGCGGCTTTTTATTCGCTGAATAGCGCTTCAAACGGAATACCTGTCAATTCAACCAGTTTCCAAATCGTGTTTAGCTTAAACTGGCTTATCCCATAAAGATGATTTTGCATGGTTTGACCAGAAGTCCCGACTCGCCGTGCGAGCTCGTTGATGGATATCCCGTTCTCCCGCATCCAGCGCTCAATCTCCGGATACAGTATCCGGTACTTTATGGGATACATTGGGAATCACCCCGATTATTTTCGCTGCGCTGTAGTCCATTAGATGCTTTGCGGTCTGCATGGCCTGAGAGATCATGCGCTTTTGCATCTCCTTAACGTCGTTCTTCCGGTGCTTGTTGTATCTCATCTGCGCGCCCCTTTCATCCGCTCGTTAAGTTCGTGTTGACGCTTGTTGACCTGCTCGCGGCTGTATACGGCAAAGCCGATCAACCCGGCCGCGAACCAGAGTAGCACGAGCATCACCACCGCTCCGAGGGAAAGGCCACCGTCCGATGCCCAGCCAATCAGGAACAGACTGCCGAGCCAGATATATGAAAAACGTTTTTTCACGACCGGTCACCCGCGAGGACTTGCGCCGCATGTCTCGCCAGATACCGGCGCGGCTTTGTGTTGGCCATCGGTATAAGCGCATGGCTGAGAATCTTCTGCGCCTATTACTGGCCTGCTATCATGGCTCTCATTCAATAGTAATCACTCCTTTCCGCCCGCGCCGCTTACGGCGCGGGCTTGCCCGGCTCGCTCTCCAATCCCTTCTCCAAAAGCTGCCGAACGATTTCCGCATAAGAGCAGCGCACAAATCGATCATCTTTTCTCATTTCAAGAATTTTACGATCAATTTCATCCGGAAGGGCAATGGTGATTCGTCTCATTTCAGTCAAAGATTTTCACTCCTTTCTAAAGTTCCAAACTTTTCTTTGCATTTTTATTATAGTGCAGAACGAGTGAACTGTCAATAAAAAGTTCATAACTTCATGCACGAAAGTTCATCGCTATTTTTGTATAATTTTGTATGAACTTCCTGTTGAAAGAGTGAGGAGGGTATGGGATGAAATGCCAAAAGTGTGGGAGCGAAAATGTTAATGTGCAAATGGTCACAGAGACGCAGCTTGCAAACAAGCACCACGGTATTATTAGGTGCAACAGCAGGTGCAACGCTGAATTGCAAAAAAGGCACAAAAACAGCAAAAACAGAGGGGCAGAACGTTCCACTCAAAATTGCTAAAACTGGCGCATAAAATAGAAAAAAAGACCGATAATCAAGCGTTTCTGCTAAATTATCGGTCTAATTTTGTGGTGGAAGTTAACGGGCTCGAACCGCTGACCTTCTGCTTGTAAGGCAGGAAACGAGTATAGACGTGGTGCGGGTCTGCGCGCATCAGTGCAACATCAGGTGCAACAGTTACAGCGCATTGATTTTGCGCATAACTCCGTTGTAAACCCTCGGATTCGCAACTCGTAGCGTATCCATCAGATCATCCATAATGCCCCACATGTCTGCCGGATGCTTTCCCGCAATCGAAATGAGGAATTCGCTGTCGCCGTATTGCGCTACCATCGGATCATATTCCACCGCAGCAGGAGCCGCTGAGTATTCATGATCGTATTCAGTATGTTCCTTGTGGTTCATCTGATTACGAATAGTGTACAGGTTCGCCAGCTTAGCGTAGGCAGGATAACTGCTTTCCCCATATTCAAGGCGTGCGATCTCAATGTCGATTTCTTTGCGATCCAACATGGGGCTTCCCCCTTTTTAGGCTTTCTCCAACTGATCCATGGCTCGACGGATAATCTCGCGCTCCCGATCAGTGGTGGCGGAGTCCATCATTTCTTCCATTTGCTCCATCATCTGATCTTTGGCGCCTTCACGGCTATACCGGCCACGGCTGTCGCGGCGTTCGCGGCTATAATGGCCGCGAACATAGTGCTTGCCCCGGTTCGCATAGCTATTGCCATTATCATATACCGTCCGATTTGGAAAGTCCCAATCTCTAGCTTGGCTGTATTCGCCTTCTTCCAGCATATCGATCTTGTCCAGATTTTTGATAGTGTCGGTCAGCTTATGCACGATTTCCAGGTCGCCAGCCCCCAGCTCACCCTTGCGGGCGATTTCATCCAGCTCTTTGCAGAGCTTTTCTTTCAGTTCGTACATGTATTCCATGATCTTTCTCCTTTCATGCC
>ERZ1090865.239-NODE-239-length-34815-cov-7.292722_pt1 | contig 34815 bp, 40 predicted proteins | sample MGYA00478478_ERZ1090865 | MGnify/ENA primary metagenome ERZ1090865 (study PRJEB33644, sample SAMEA5815715) | chicken gut metagenome | biome: Chicken; feature: Gastrointestinal Tract; material: Caecum | place: Ireland | collected 2019-01-01 | study: A study of the... | reverse complement strand
GAGTGTTCATGCGGGTTTTTACACCCTCAAAAGCACATTTTAGTTATTCCATCTCTAGTGTGGAGGGGTATTTCCTAGTATTTTATGGAGTTTTTGGGATGTTTTAGACGATTTAATTCTACTTTGTCTCTGTATTCTCCGACTGCGAGATCTGGCTTAGCGCCACAATAGCGCCACAGCAGAATTGTACTTATCCCCAAAACGTCCTTAAAATTTCTTCATATCTCGTTTCAAGTATGCACAATTCATTTGCGATTGTCAATAAACAAAAATGCCCTCACCCTACCAGGGTTCACTGGTAAGGCGAGGGCTGTATGTCACCGGACAAAGGAGGGACGCATAATGCCCACACAATATAATATGCCTAACTTCCGCTCGTAAGTCCTACGCTCATTCTCTAACTTTCTAACTTAATGTAAATTATTACGAGGCCACGAGTTATCAACTAAGGTTTCTTTATAAGCCTTTCAATTTAGCTGCTTCGGATAATATTCGACAATTTTCTGTAGTTATTTTGTGCATTATCACCTCAATTCTCCACTTTGCGCTGTTTACTTGTAAGCTTTTTTGGTATATAATATACCAAAAGGAGGCAATGCGATGATTTCCTATATTGAACTTCATAACTTTAAATCTTTTTCAAACGTCACATTTGATTTACGAGGCCCTCATGGTATACCCAAAAAACTAGCATTTCTCTACGGTGAAAATGGATCTGGCAAGTCTAATCTCTGCGGTTCTCTCTTTTTTATCAATCAGTCCTTTGAAACTGTAAAGAATCAGCTTTCTATGCCTAATCTTGATTTGTCTCAGTTTGATCTTTTAAATGATCCAAAAATGAAAGAAGAATTTATATCTAAATTCATTCACGCTAGATATTATTCTCTTGAAGATCTTATACACAAATACTGGACTATTGATGGAACTGATCCAATGGAAATTAAAATTGGATTTTATCACGATAAGAAAGATGGTTTTTATTATTGTAAGTTTGATAAAAATTCGGTGATAGAAGAGCACCTCTACTATACTGTCAATGAAAGAGCTGGCGATATATTTTTTATTAACTCAGACATCACATTATTAAGTCCTTCCGCTTTTCCTAATGCCAAATATCGTCGTGAACTTATGGAGAACATTGAAAAGTTTTGGGGAAAGCATACTTTTATGGCTATCCTCTTTGGGGAGTTTGATTCTAAAAACCATAAATATGTATCTGATCGAGTTTCTCCAAATCTTGAATCTGTTTTAAATTCCTTAAAAAGATGCAGCATTCTTTATAAAAGTACCGATAGCGACAACTACAGGCTGGCCATTCCATTCCGCTTTCTCAGACAGCTGGATTCTGGAATGATTGATTCGACAACGGACCCTGAACTTCTGGCGGTCGAGGAACTGTTGAACACCTGTTTTACACGGCTTTATTCTGACATAAAAAAAGTATATTACAATTTTCAGAAAACAGATAACGGCTATCAGTATGAATTGTATTTTAATAAACTCTGTGCAGGTAAAGAATGCTCTGTTCCTATTTCATCAGAATCTACAGGAACACAAAAAATATTGGATCTGATTCCATTGCTTTTCACTTGCACATTAAACACTACTGTTTTTGTTGATGAAGTTGATACTGGAATTCACGATTTGCTTATGCGGGACATTGTAACCATACTGCAGGATTCGTTAGATGAAACCGTTGAAGGACAGTTTATTGCTACAACACATAATACGCTACTTTTGGATTCCCTAAAACCTGAAAACGTATATATTTTAAGGTCTGATATTTTGGGGAACAAAGAAATATCTTGTATAAGCGAATATTCCTTGCGGACACACAAAAACAACAGTATACGGCATCGTTATTTGAATGGGATATATCAGGGCATTCCTGAAGTTGGTTATATTGATTTTACGGAACTAGTGTCCGATACGATGACCAAGGTTAAAAGTTCAAAAAAGAAAAATCAAATGGGAGGGAATGAAAATGCCTAATCCTTCCTATCAGAGAATTATGACCATAGTCCATGGAAAATCCGAATACGCTATATGCAATAATATAAAATCTAATCTACGTTTGCCTCAAGAAATTATTGCCAACAACAAAGGTCGGTCCAGCATTCAAATAACCGGGTTGCTAAACACACTACAAGACCGGCGATTTCAAACTTTTAATTCATTTAAATCTAATTTTCCCAGAGTTCAAATTCAAAAAAGAGCTCTTGTGGATTTTAGACTTTTTATTATTATGGATACGGATGACTGTACAGCGGAACAAAAAGAAGCTTTTATAAATGGATCGATGTTTAAAGATCACTGGTTATGTCCTTATATTGTTCCCATATATAACTCTCCCAATTTGGAACAAACTATGAAGGAAGCCCATGTTGAGATAATACGCAAAAAGGACTATTTTGAAATTTTCCCAACAAACCATGGTGATGCCAATCTGACTCAAATCCAAGAATTATTTGACAAACTAAAATCATGTCGGAATAGCAATATGTCTTGCTATATTAAATGCTGTATAGAGTTAGCCAATCAGAATGTTTTTGTCTGATTTAGCAAAGAAATTGTTTACAAAATGTCTGTCACTAAGCACTAAGCCTAGCCAGGCGGGGGCTGTTCTATGTTATAGAACACTGTATCTGCTCCAAAAAGAAAAAGCCCCGTCCCTGCAGGATGCAGAGACGGGGCAAATCATCGGGCTGCGGGAGGATGCGCAGCCAGGTGCGGGATGGTTCCTTTTTGGCAGCATCATTTTCGTGAGGCCGCGAAAATGATGCTGCCGGGTTTTGTGCTGTGGGTTACTTGCCGGCGGACTGGTAGACCTTCAGGGTCTGGTCGGCCCGGATGGCCGCCGGGGTGAAGCTGTTGTTTTTCCACCAGGCGGCCAGGGAAGCCGCCACCGTGAGGCCGGTGGTCACCAGGGTCTCCAGCTGGCTGTCCTCGATGGGCAGGACCGGCTTACCGGCTGCCGACAGAATCTGGTTGGTGAGGGCCAGTGCCAGGGCAGCAGTGCGGGCAATGGTTCCGATAGAAATGTTCATGATGTGCTCCTTTCTTTTAAGTACGGTGTTCCAGTTTTTCTTCTAGGTCCTCGATCCGGTGATCGGCGACCTTCATTTTTTCTTCCAGCACCGGTACACGCTGGGCGAAGTTGTTGTGGGCCCGGACTTCCCTCGTCAGCTCCTCCAGCTTGGTGTCGGTGACGGCCTGGCTTTTGCTGTTGGCGATCAGGACGCCGATCAGGGTCACCGCCCCCGATACGGCGGCTGCGATGATGCTTTCCACCGGCATCACCCCCGCATGGTGGTCAGTCCGGCCCGGGTGATAATCCCGGGGTAGTCCTTGTAGACATGGCTCATGTCTACAAGCCCATCGTTATTGGGGACGCCGGCCATCTTGTATTCAGACGTGTACTGCCACATACCGTGCTTCCGAGTGGGGCGCTTGCCGCGGTAGTCAGCGATCCACAGGTCATAGGCTTCCAGCCGGTTCATGTTCAGCTCGGTATTGGAATAGGAAGTGTAGGTATACACCATGGCGTACATTCCCCAGCTCTCGATGGCGTCGGCAGCCGAGATCACCAAATCGGTGAGAGCGTCTGCCGAGAGGGGCTTCAGCTTGTTATCCTCCACATCCACCACAATGGGCAAAGTGAAGGTTTTGCCAGCGAGAGCCTCCCGGAGCTTGGCCAGCTCTTCCTGGACACGCTCCGGGGTCTGAGCGTAGGTGTAGTAGTACGCCCCCACCGGGATGCCCAGCCGCTTGCACTCAGCGTAGTTCCGCTCGAACATGGGGTCGATGTAAATGCCGCCAAACTCGCTGTAGTTGGTGGACACGGTTTTCAGCATGGCGCCACCCACATGGCTTTTGACCTGGTTCCAGTCAATCGTGCCCTGGTACCGGCTCACGTCGATGATATCTTTCATGGTCATTCCTCTTTCCCCCATCTCAAAATGGTATAATGCGGTTTTTCCTCACCAAACCAGCGCCACCGCAGCCAGTCATCCAGGACGGCGGCCGCCATGGTCACCGCCACCCACAGCAGACTGGACGGCAAACTGATCTGGCCCAGCAGATTGCAGGGCAGGCCGGAATAATCCCAGACGCCCCAGCCCAGCCACAGGTTCACCACGCACCCGGTGGCAAACTCCAGCGGCGTGACGATGACCGCCGACCCGATCACCCCCTGGAGCACCAGGGGCATCTCCCAGGGGATGACCTCATTGATGGCCCCGATCAGGACAAAGCACAGCCCGCCCAGGATGAACATGGTCCAGTGGCTGTACCCACGCCAGGCCAGCTCCAGCACCACATACAGACAGCCCCCGCACACGGCGAGGGCTGTTTCTTTTGCCATTGTTTTCACGCTGCCCCACCTCCCGGCAGCGGGACCGAATCATAGTCCACCGGGATGGCTTCCAGTTCTTCCAGAGTGGCGGCGGCCTGCATGGACACCTCCTGGGCCTGCTGGTAGCTCACCAGGCTGGTGACCCGGGCGTCGATGGCAAAGGCCAGGGCCGTCAGGTTTTCCAGGGTCCAGGACTGGCACTCCTGGCCGGTGGCGTTCCAGGTCAGGGCGTAGGGCTGGCCGGTCTGGGCCGCCAGGGTGGCGCTCATGATTTTGCCGGTGAGCTGCTGCTGTTTTTCGGCGGTGATGGCGTAATACTGGCCGTCGGTCCACTGGAGCGGGTGGGCCAGCAGGTAGTCGGCCAGCTGCTGCTTGCTCTCGGCGATCCGCTCTTTCTTCCGGACCGGGAGGGCCGCCGCACTGGCGGCCGCCCGCCAGGCTTCCAGCGCTTCCGTATTGGGCGTCATCGCCGTGACGATGCCGCGGATGACCGTCAACGTTACAAAGCCTTTGTTCTGTGTGAAAACGGACGTGTCCAGCCCTTTCTTGAGCTGGTAGTGTGTCTCCGGCGGGGTAGGGCCGTTCCAGTCCTGCAAGGGCGGATATCCCCCATTGGCCCCGGGCGTTTTCATGATGATAAGCATTCGTTTCCCTCCATCTTAAGTCGTGACAGTTCCGATTGCAAACCAGATGTATTCCTTCCCGTTGACGTTCATCTGCGCTTCCGCGTTGGCCCCATACCAGCTGATGCCGGTTTGTGTGATCTCCCCGGAAATGCCGCCGGTCTCAAACAGGATACCGCCTCCGTCTGCACCATCTGTGTCCGCGTGCACCGTGGTGATAACGCGGAGAATCCCCGTCCCGTCCTTTTCAAAGACCTGCATCACCATGGGAGTGCAGCCGATGGTCAAGACATTGGGGTTTTCGCTCCCATATGTGCCTGTCCCGGTGTATTGGCCAGTGTAAATTTTCATTGCCTGATGCAAAATGGTTTTGGTGATGACATCGATCCAGTCATTCACGCTCAGCCCGTTTTTGCAGATGATATCCTTGCCCAAGCCACGGAAGAAAACAGGTTTTTCATCATGGCTACGCGCCTGGATGCTCTTTCCTTTCGGCGGGATAGAGATCGCCGGGATGGTGAAGGTATACGTGTTGGTCGCCGGGATGTACTCATCCTTGCTGGTGCTCACAACGATCTTGTGTGTGCCAAAGGACATGAGCCGCGCATCAATGGGAACCGTCACTTCCACGCCGGAATTCACCTGCCCGTTATAAATGGTTTCGCCATCCATAACGGCTGCCACATTGATATCTGCCACACTGGACTGCCCGGTGACATCGACGGAGAATGTCAGGTCAAACGGTGCCGTGCGGGTTCCCATATTCTCGTTGGGTCCGCTGATGATGATCCACCCGCTGTTGACATCATAGGTCTCGCTGGTGGCATAGGGGCCGAATGCACCGTCATTATCCATGGCTCTGGCGCGATACGCCACAGTGCCCCACTCGTTGCTGACAGAATCCATGACGCTCAGGTTGCTTGTCTGGGCGATCTGCTGCCAGTATGTGCCGCTGTCTACGTTGCGCTCGTACACATACTCGACCACCGTACCGTCAGGATCGGTGGCTGCCGTGATGGTAATGGTTGCCGGTTCGCCGCCGATCACGTTGGTGACGCTGATAGATCCCGGCGCGGTGGGCACCTGGTTGTGCACAACGGTGTACGCCTGACTGGTCGCGTAGGGGCCTTCCGCGCCATCGTCGTCTACGGCTTTCGCACGGTATTTCACCGTCGTCCAGCTATCGTTGATCTCATCCGTTACCGTCAGGCTGCTGTCATCTGCAAACTGCTGCCATGTGCCGTCATCCACCTGCCGCTCATAGACGTAACTTTCGACGGTGCCGTCCGGGTCTGTCGCCGCACCCAAGGTGATGGTTGCCTCCTGGTTCCCCGTCACATTGGTGGCGGAAATGCTCGACGGCGCGGTGGGCATCTGATTGTGGATGACCGTATACTCCTGGCTGGTCGCATACGGACCCTCCGCCCCCTCATCGTCCACAGCCTTGGCTCTGTAGGTGACGGTCGTCCAGCTGTCATCGATGGCGTCTGTGGCTGTCAAGCTGTTTGCATTCAGGAACTGCTGCCATGCACCGGTGTCTACTTTACGTTCGTAAATATAGCTTTCGACGGTGCCGTCCGGGTCTGTCGCCGCACCCAGGGTAATGGTTGAGCTCTGGTTTCCGACCACATTGGTAGCAGAGATGGATTCGGGCACGGTAGGCGGCTGGTTGGTGATGACGTTGTTATCGTCGTCGACCAGCATATCCTTCGGCAAAATAAAAGCCGGACGGATACCGCCTGCCTGGGTGCCGTCATTTTTGCCGTCATAGTCGTCGAAGATATAGCCTTCATAGTCAGGCCGCGCGAGAACTTTTACCGCGAATTGGGCGTCTTTCGACGTATCCCCCGAATTATCCTCATAGATGCCGCCGGTTCTCGTATACCAGTCGCTCCGCGCCGAGTTGTAATATGCCGTATGCTCTGCACCGTCATACCATGGCCCGTTCGCTACGCCATAGAAATATTCGAGGGGATATCCATCGCCATACTTCCAGTACTCATCCAGCGGATATGGCCATACCTCATCGGCAGACAGCAAAAACACCTTTGTTTCCATTGTTGCAGTATACTGCCACGGATTGTCGTAGTTGTTCAGGTATTTGATTTTTGCCGTCTGGATCTTTTCCCGGATATCTTCCCGAATGCTGTTCAGGTAGGTTCCGTTCAGGAACGTGTTGATAGAGCTTTGGTTGTATTTTTTGATGCTCCATCCGCTGTTCCAGGCCCGCTTTGAATGAATGTCTTTCCTCAGCAGCCAAGTGCCATCACAGCTGTTATCATACTCATTGGATGGTTTGCCCTGGTTGACAACCAGGAACTCCACTGGAACGTCATTTTCAGGAATTTTAACGGTACTGCCCACCGCCACATTTCCAAGGTAGGTTGCCATGCTTTACCTCCTCTCCTCACTGTTCATAGTCTGCGACGACTTCTCCGTAGAGCGTGTGCTCCTTGCTCTGTGCCGGGAACTGCCCGGTATACATAATAAAGCCGCCGTCGGCGTCATCCGGCAGTACGCTCGGCAGGATTTTGCCGTCCTCATCAAGTCCCGCTACACCTCCGGGAACATTGACCCGCAGAGAGTTGCCAATGTTCACGATGCCGATGCCGTCTCCCATGAACCCCTTCATGCCGGAGATCAGGGCCAGCGTCACGTCAATATTCGAATTTGCCGGAGTCTGCGCAGAGAAGCGAACCTTGCTTTTCATCGCCTGCATGGTGGGTGCCATCCCCGCCGTGGATGCGACGTCCAACGCATCCCCGTGGATGGCCGCTACCGGGAAATGGGCAGCTACTGCCTCTTGGACATATGCCTCTGCATAGTAGCCGTAGGCTGTCCTCGTATCGCCCTTTGTCCATGCCGTTTTCGAGATGGTGATGTTCTTAATGATGACATTGGCCTGATTTTTCAGTGCCTCTTCAATCAGCTGCCCGGCCTCTGCTTCGGTAATGTACCCTTTGGTCTCCTGCTTGATAAGCGCTTCGGCGTCAGCCCTGCTCATATAAACAAGAGAGCTGTCTACCACGACCGTCACCGATTCAGCGCTTCCTGTCTTGATAAGTACATTGAACAAGAACTCGGTCAATGCCGATTCGATGGGCACCGGTGTACCGTCCGCATAGGCGGTGCCATACAGGATGTCATGACTACGGTCGTCTGGGTAGTCAGGGTCTGCGGCCCACAAGCCAAACTCAGACCACAGGAAGTCACGATCAACGCCCTGGTTCGTGAACTGTACGGTGATTTTGACAAGCCCTTTGCTCTGTGTTTTGGAGACGATGGGCAGGTCTGTCACCGGAGATGCCAGCTGTGTGATGTTGGCATGAGTTGTGCTGCTTAGCCAGGTTCCCTCACCAGCTTGCGCGCGGGTGATGGTCAGCGTTTCGCCGGTCTGCGCTCTCGCTAGAAGCTCGTTACCGGCGTCCGTAAGTACAAAAGTGCTTAAACCCATTATTTCACCATCCTTATGATTGTCTGATTGTGATGGCATAGCCCATTTGCATGGCTCCTGCCGTGTACCGATTGCCTGTAGACATCTGCTCGTAGCCGCCCTGGCGTATGCTCAGATCGTATCCCATCTGGATCACACCGCCCACATAAAGGCTGTTTGCGGCCTCTTGGATGTTCCCGTCCTGCCGCATGGTCAGGCTGTAGCCAAGTTGGACTTCACCGCCTGTGTATACAGATCCGTTTGTGTTCTCTTCAAATGCGGTATAAAAACTCAGACGTGCTTGTTTTGCTCGATCGACTGCTTTTCGTACTTTTTCGGTCACTCCACTGGCGGGAAATCCCGTCATGTGGATGATAAAACTGGACGGATGACCGGCGCGTTCTTCGATCCAGCACTCTGCACCATCCGCCGCCGCACTGGCCACCTTGGCCAGGTTGTACGGGTTCATGGGCGCTCGGGTGCGCAGGTATGTAAGAATGCGTTCCCGCCTCTGTTCGGTGTTCAGCGCCGGATTCCGCGGCAGAGCCAGCTCGTCTTCCCAGTAGTCAAGACTCCATGTGGCGGTGTGCGGCACCACCTGTTCCGCGGTCTCCTGCGTCCACTGCCGGGTCATGTCCAGCTCTGCGCCGATCACCTGGAACAGCCACAGGGCCACTCGTGCCTCGCCGTAGATGGGTGCCAGCTCGTCGATGATGTCCCATACGGCCTTGCTCGTGAGAATCCGCTGCATCAGCTCGGTGTTGTACACTTATGTCACCGTCCCCTCGGTCAAGTTGATTTCCGCAATGGTGGTCATCGGGATCTCGCCCGTTGCGACAGGAACGTTGGTTGTTCCACCGTTAATTGTCAGGGTCTCGTTGGCGTAGTCGTTGACTCCGCTGCACTCCAGCAGGATGGCTCCGATGTGGGTGTACTTGACCTCGCCTTCGTCGATGGCGTCGGTGTGGTAGTAGTCTTCCAGGCGCAGCCGGAATTCCTCTTTCAGGTCGTTGAGCAGCACGGTGCCGTCCAGTTCTACCGTTGCGGCGATGGTCACTTTGACCGTCGTGGCCGGCTTCACGATCAACAGGTCGCAGACGCTGGCCAGGCGTTGGCTGGTATCGTCCGGGCGCATGATGTGGTCGTATACGTCCTGGCAGATTTCTTCGCTGGCCGGGTTGCCGTCGCTGCCGGTCAGGATCAGCTTCACCGTGCAGTCGCCGTTTTGGCCGCCCTGTACCTGCACAGCGCCTACGCCGGTTACTTCCAGCGCCCAGCGCTTGTAGTCGATGTAGCTGCCCACAAAGCTGATGCCCTGTGTCTGCTCGTACTCCACGACCCGTTCCCGCAGGCTGTCGTCGCTCTCTTCATCGATGCCGCCGAAGGCCGGGGCAGGGTTGTCAATTGTGGCCAGCCCTTTGATGGGCGTATCCACGATGATGATCGTGTGCGCGCCGACGTTCCCGTCTGCGCCCGCGTCCACCGCTGTGATGGTCACGCTCACCGGCTCCTCGCTTAGCTTCACAGCTTCGTCGGTGGTGAAGGAGATGCTGGGGCGGTTGTAGACGGCTGCCGTAGACACCACAAATCCTGCGGGAATCTCCGTGCCCTCGTCCCCGGTCATCTTGAGGATGGCCTTTGCCTGTACCGCTGCCCGCCGTTTCATGCCCCACTTGTCTGCATGGTAATCCAAAAGAAACGGATCGCACCACATGGCAAAAATGCCCCGGATTGTGTTGATTAGGTTGTAGTTGACGTACTCTGCCTTCTCGTTGGCGGTGGGCCTTGTGTAGTCCCATGGGAAGCCGCCCTCGCTGCGGTCGATGTCTGCCGGGAGGCTTGCCATCATCCGTGCGTGGATGCTTTCGACTGTTTCCCCCTGCAAGAACGGAGGTGGGACAAATTCTTTCATGATTGCCGCCACTGCTTACTCCTCCTTTCTGTTCAGCGGGATGTCGTATTCAATCTGGGCTGTGCGGTCGTCCTGGCCCACAACGGTGCAGTGCATATGGATGCTCTGCACGCCCCAGACCCATGTGAAGTCTTTGACTTCGACTGTCCGCCCGTATGGGTCGGCCAGAAGGGCTTCCTTGATCGTGGTTTCCAGGGCTGCCTGCTGCAGCTCTGCTGTAGGCTGCGCCATCGCCTCTTCGCCTTCGATGCCCAGGCCGTTGGTGTAGTTGTAGTAGGCTCTGCGCTGGGTGGCGATGGTCTTGATGCACCACTGTTTCCAGGCATCAAAACCGGAGGAGGGCACCACTCGCCCCCCTCCGTCCATGCGGAAATCTCCGGTTTCAAAATCAAAATAGGATGACCCCTTGTAGATGCCTTCGTTGTTCTGAGTTTCTTCCAGGATGGTCGGCACCTTGAATACGGGGTATAGGTTCGCCATCTCAGCCCACCTCCGTTGCCGGCATGATGATGTCGACCACAACAGGGTCCGTCCCAACCCAAACGACCAGTACGTGGTCGCCCGGTTTAATCCAGCGCATCCGCTCTGGGATTAGCACCTCATGCTGGTGCTGGCCGTTCTGGGTTTGTCCAGTGCATCCGACTGCGGCGCAGGGCGGATGGCTGTGCGTTCCGTCTACCGGTGCCCCGGACAGCCCTTTGTGTCCAAATTCATCGATTCCGTGCTCATATGGGCCGCTTCTGCCCAACGGTTGTGTGACCGTCAGGACATCCTCTGTGTCCCCGTATGTCAGATGCCTGCACACCATGTAGTCGGTCTGCGGGACGGGGATGGGATACTGGTTTGTCAAGAGGGAGTAGTCTCCCTGAATGACACCAAAATCCAGCGTCGGCGGCTTGTTGGAGACCTGAATCATTCGTTTCTGCAACGTCCGACCCAGCATATTGATGCCTTCGTTGTTGGCTTTTTCCTGCGCGCTCATGCGCCGCCTCCTTCCTGCATTAGGATGCGTTCCGAAGTTCCAGGGTCATGCTTCGGTCAGTAGCGTTGTGGGTGACGCCCTTGACGATGTAGTAGCCCAGCAGGCTGCCTGCGTTCATCTTGATCTTCCACCCTTTGCGTACCTCCGGCACGTCCGGCACCTCTGCTGTGATGGTACGGGTAGGCTCTCCGTGTTCCTGCAGGATGCCCTGGGCGTCCTTTTTTGCTTCGGAAATCTTGGAGCTGGATGTCATGAGCACCACGTCCTGCAGCGTCCCGTACTCGGTCTTGCCGGGCACGATGGCTTCCAGCTGCCGTCGGTCGTCTTTCGTTTCTGCGCCGTAGATAGCCACCTGTGTTACCAGGCCGTCCATCGTCATGCGCTCTGACGTGCTCATCGCACTCTTTGTGGCCTCGAAAACGTAGACAGTGCTGTTGTATGCCTCGGCCTGAATCGTCAGCGTGTCGCCCGCGTATGTGGCCACGTAGCGCTGCCCCAGCCGCTTTCGGGCGTCTTCCAGCGTGTCCATGATCTGGTCCGCGACGTATGTGCCGCGGAATGTGATTTTATCGTGGGTGGCGCTCTGCCACTGGTAGTTGCAGGAAATCCCGCTGTCACTGCAAACCTTGGACACGATGTCCTTTGTGCTTTTCCCTTCCGGGAAGTAGGCGAATGTCTTGCTGTTCTGGGCGTAGATGAACCGGTCGTAGCAGGTCAGTGTAATGACCCGCTTATTGTTCGATTCGTACTCCCATTCCCAGACAATGCCGTTGAAGACTTCCGCCCCGTTCGCGGTGATCATGATGGCGGTGCAAATCGGCAGCAGGCTGTTGAGCCAGCCTTTGTCCGTTTTTACCTGCGCCAGCACCAGTAAGGCTCGTTGAGCCACTTCGTCTGCGGGGTCCTGCCAGCTCAGTTGTGTGATGGCTGGATCCAGCTTCAGTGTGCTGCCGTCTTGGAGGACGGCTGTCACGCTGTACGTGTTTTCCATGACGTTGATGCTCACAGACCGCCTCTCCTTTCCTCGTTATTTTGCCGGCAGGTTATACACCTGGCCTGGATAGATCAGGTTTGGGTTTGACCCCACGGTGTCTTTGTTCAGCTCGTAGATTTCCCGCCACCGGTTCCCGTCCCCGAGGGTGTTCTGTGCGATTTTCCACAGGCTATCCCCGCTTTTCACAGTGTATGTCGTGGCTGCCGGTGGCTGTGTGGCTGGGGCTGTGGTCTTTACACCTGCCCCTGAGCTGTCCTGTTCTGTCGCGTCATCCTCGGTTCCTACGATGACTTCTTTGGCCACGCAGAACTCGATGGTGTACTCGATATCTCCCATGCCACCGGAGTAGTCGCACTGATAGCTCGCCAGGAACACCGCATGGTTGATCGGCGTTCCCGGCACTGTGAGCTTCAGTTTTTTTCCTTGGTTGCGCCACACGGAGAACTTTTCTTGGATGGCAGCCGGATCCTTCCAAACCTGCACATAGGGAGCCTCTTTTCGTCCCTCGCCAGGCAGAATGCCACTCCATTTGAAGTCGGTCAATTCTTCCCCTCTTGGGATTTTGTGCTCGCCCACGTTCATAATGTCGTAGCTCAGAAACGACGTGGCCGCGCTGACCTGAATGCGATCCGGGCCCATTGGGAGCTGTAGGGTGTCGCCCCCCTCCACCTCCTGGATATAAATCTCAAGCACTCAGATTCCCTCCACTGCGTTTGTTGGCATATTAGCATAGGATTTGGCCAGCTGGGTGGCAATCATGATACACAGTTCGTTGCTCAGCTCTGGCAGTCGAGCTCTCAACTGATCCATGATATCCTCACCAGTTCCGCCGCTATTTATCTCAATACTTATGCCGCCGAGGGTCACGCTGATCCCTCCGCCAGCTGCAGCTGATCCTCCGGAGGTCTTTGCCTTTGTGCGTTCTGCGATTCGGATAGACTCAGACGCATTATAGACACGTTCGCCTCCCCGCATCTGCATCAGCTCAGGGCCGTTTTCTCCAACCCACGCAAGGCCCGGGGGTGCGGACAATGTACCACTGGCATAGCCCTTCGGAGTTTGTCCAGTCTTTTCGTAGTGAGCTGCTACCTGCTCCCAATAAGACTGATCCTTTGTGCTGCCACGGTGATATGGATTCAGATAAGCATCCAGACCGTCAAGCCCCAGATCGCTCAAATTGAGCCTCTTTCCGCCGAGCAAACTAAATTGCTCATTGATTTCCATGACTGCCGCCAGAACCCCACTCAGTTGTTCCTGGAACGGGGCAATAGATGCAGTCAGTTCCTCCTGGCGGTCCTTTGCATCTTGAATCGCCTTTGCAGTCGCATCATACTCTTCGCTACCCTTTTCGGTTTTAGCAAGCGTATTTTCAAGGTCGATCCGATCCTGCTGCACTTTTTCTATCTCGGAAATTTTTGCCAAGATAGCGTCTAGGCCACCTGCAGCATCCAAGCTTTCCGGATTCATGGCCAGATGCATTTTACCTTGATATATCTCTTGGTATTGTGCCGTGAGATTTTCAAGATCCGCACCTTCGCTATTGGCTTTTTCAAGCGCAGAAGACGCTTGATTCATAAGACTCTCATAGCGGGATGCAGCAGCGAGCCCGTTTATAAGACTTTGGCCATACTGTTCATTATATTTGCTGAGTTTACTCTGGTTTTCCGAGGCGATAGCCTGGTATTCCTCACTGTCGGATCCATACAGTTCACGAGCCTGTTCCTGCGCATAGTATCCGGATTTGATATCAGACAGAACCGACGCCTCTGCGTACAGACTATCGTACCGAGAAATGGCCGCTTCTTGGTTCTTTTGTGCAGTTTCAATTTTGTTTTGCAGGCTTGGAAGTTGCTTTTCGCCTTCGTAGACAGCCATTTGGGCGTCTCTCCGAGACTGTTCCCGCTGTTCCTCGGTAATATCCTTCACGAGTTGAAGCTTCTCAGAAAGCTTTCCATTTTCGGCATCGTATTGGGTAATCAAATCCGGATACATGGCCTGCAGATCTTCGATGGTTTGGGCCAGATCAGCCTGAGCTGCAGACAGTTCATCGGTGCCCAAAGACCCATCTTTGATCTTTCTCGACAGTTCCTCGTATTTATCAGACAGGAGATCAAAATCGGACGCTTTACTGCTAGTTTCGCTCAGATCAGTCCAAGAGCTTTTAATTGAATCTACAGCGTTCTTGATTTTGTCGGTGCCGTCCAGATAGTCGCTGACGGCTTCGCCAAACTTGCCGCCGCCAAGCAGGGCACCCAGGCCGCCGACGCCCGCACCGATGAGTGCGCCTGGTACTGCGCCAATACCGCCGAAGAAGGAACCCAGGGCCGCGCCTGCGGCTGCCCCGGTTCCAACCATGCCGAACTTCGAGGCTGCGCTCCACCCGGCCACGTTCCGTTCCTTGTCGGAATTGGCCGTGTTCACGGCTTTTGTCAGGTCAGCCAGGGCCGAGATAAGCCCCAGTCCTCCGACCGCACCGCCTGCGATGGAGCCTGCGCCGATGGCAGACATTGCCCCCGCCCACACGGGTGCGGAAGCGGAAAAGTTGCCTGCTCCCAGGTTGATGGCCAGCGCTCCCAGTTTGTCGGAATTGAGCAGTGCGCCCATTCCCGCTTTGCCCAGGTCTCCAAAACCGCCCAACAGGCCCCTGGCTCCGCCGGCGATCTTCATGCCGCCGTAGCCCAGCAGGGCGGCGGAGATCCAGCTTGTGGTGGTGGCTTCCTCGCCGCCCGGAATGATTTTCAGGGCGTTCGAGAACGAGTTTTTGAGAGCTTCCCACACCTTTTTGGCGTCAAAGCCTTGGATGAATCCTTCGGCAAACTTTGTGCCAATGGAAATGCCGCCTTCCGCTGCACCGTCTGCGTCGATACCCAGAACGGTGGTAATCGCGCCGTTGTAGAACTTGCCCAGGCCCTCGCCGATCTTGCCGGCGACGTTGCCCATGAATGCCTGCCCGTCGCTCTCCCACCACTGGTCGAACGGCTCCGCGATGATGGCATCCCAGAGCATCCCGGCTTTGCCGCCCAGGCTTGCGTTCTGGAACTCGGTAGATTCCATGATGTCCATGGCTTTTCCGATGCTGTCCTGAACAATGCCCGCCAGCCTGTTGGAAAGGTACGAGCCGATCTCCTGGAGCTTGTCGCCTACGGCAGACAGCCGTTCCTGGTTCTGGTCCAGCATATCCGCCAAAGACCCCAGACCGATCTTTGCGCCGTCCTGAAGGCCCTGGCCCCATTTGCGGAAGATGTTGATCTCGAACGTGTCCTCGATGTTGGACTTGATGCCTTCGACGGTCTCGGTGGCCGTCTTCTCCATCATGCCGGCGTAGTCGCGCTGCATCCCGGCCAGCAGCATCTCCACGGCTGCGTTGCCGCCGATCTTGCCGCCTTCCAGGACTTTTGTCATCTGTTGCAGGCCAGCGTCATCCGAGCCGTATCCAAGGCCCTCTGCGATGTACGCTTTGGCGCTGATGCCGGCCTCTGCCAGCTGGTTCAGCTCTTCTGTGGACAGCTTACCTTTCGACTTGATCTGCGCCAGAGCCAGGACAATTCGTTCTAGCCCCTCATCGCCTTTGCCGGTCGCTGCTGCGGCGTCGCCGATGATTGTCATGTCGCTGATAAGCCGTTCCGGGTCCCAGCCCATGGCCAGCATCTTCTGCGTCTGGCCGATGACGTTGGATGTCTTGTAGGGCGTGGTCCGAGCGAACTCATCCAGGTCGTTCATCATCTGCTGGGCTCGCTCTGTCGATTTGAACAGTGTTTCAAAGCCTATAAATGCGCTTGAATACTGGTCCGCCAAGGCCAGCGGTTGGCTGACAAGCGCCTGACTGGCCTGGCCCATGACCAGGCCAGTCAGGATGCCTTTCAGGCTTGTGGCGTAGTTCAGCAGGCTGCGCAGGGGCTTTGTGGCGTAGTCGACGATCTTCACGGGGATGTTGATGGTCTTTTTCGCAATGGATGCCGCGGTGGCGGAGATTTTCTCCAGCGCCGCGTTTGCTTTTTTGCCAGCTGTTTCAGTTTCCCCGAGCTTTCGGCGGATCCGGTCGATGTCGCTTGCGGTGTCTTTTACCCCCTCAGACGTTCTGTCCCGGTACTGCGCCTCGATGTCGATTATTACGGTCTCTGCCATATTTTCACCTGCCTTATGCTACCGGAGCGGCATATTGAGCCCTTCCTCGATGGCCTTCAAGCCGCAGGCGAAAATGAAAGCCCTGGTTCCTCTGGATTCCGGCTCTGCACCCGGTGGGAGCACTCCCCGCTGCCAGTAAATCCGGTACCAGACGTAGGCTTTTCCGCCCGCGTCGATCAGTTTTTTGCGTATTCCTCAAGAGTGGGCGGTTCGGGCGTCTCCCCGCTGTCAACCTCACCCACAGTGTCGTTGCCGCTGGTGCCGCTGATCTGGTCAATGACGGCCAGGACGGCGTCCTTGTCGCCGCTGCGCAGCAGCGAGTCGATTACCTCGATGGGGGTGATGAGACCCTTCTGCTGCTTGTACTGCGCGTTGTTCCAGATCCTCTGCTGGTCCTCTGCGATGGTCGCGGTATAGATTTTCCAGCTGCGCATCGCAGCGGTGTTGGTCTTGCCGTCCACCTTGGGCAGGTGCTTGCCAGCCGGGTTCGGAATCTTCGGGGTTGCCTTGCGGTAGCAGGCGATCTCCTCTTCTTCGTCCAGAGGGCGAACGGTAAACGAAAACAGGGTCTTGCCACCCCGTTTGATTTCGATTTTGCGACGGAATTCTTCGTCGTCCTTGTAGCTGCCCGCTTCCAGCAGGCCGCGCAGAAGCGAGTCCTCGTTCTGCAGCACTTCTTCCTTGGTCATCAGGTTCTTGTTGTCGCTCATGGTTTCTCTCCTTCGTTAAAAAATAAGACGGGAGGTGGGCTGTCTGCCCACCTCCCGCGTTATTACGTGGTCGGGATATAGTTCTGCAGGTCCGGTGCGCCGTTGACGTGGAAGGACCAATTCCGGCGCACGATGTCGCCGGGGGAAAGGGTCATCAGGTCAACGTTGCCGTTCAGAACGCAATCGGTGAAGTTCTGGCGTTCCTCGATGCCGTCGATGCCGCGGCGCATCTTGCCCTGAAAGTCGAACCGAGGAAAGATGCCCTTCTTCAGGTCGTCGAACAGCGGCTGCAGGAGCACGTCGTCTCGGATGACCATCTCGCTGAAGCTCAGGGTGACGGTGAACCCAGTTTCAACGGCGAAAACCTGGGGGCTGCCCACGGGCTGCACCGTGGTGGTGTTCACGTTCAGCTGAACGTTGAAAGAATCCACCTCGCTGAGGAAAAGCTGCAGGCCACTGCTGAGGGTGACGTACAGCTGCCCGTCCTTGCCGGTCATCAGCTTCCGGGTATCGGTGTTGCTCATGGGGTTCTGGTGAATGATGTCAGGCATTGTCTATCTCCCTCCTTTCTTAGGCTACCGAATTCGGGCTGTAGCGGAAACCATAGATGAAATAAGCCTTCTCCAGGCTGTCAATATCATCTGCCTGGATCACGAACCATGCGCTGTCACCCTGCGGCGGGTTGGCTTCGTCCAGCTCCACGGTGTAACCGTCCAGCAGCTTTTTCTCGTTCTTCATGGTCTCGCAGACGCCCTTTGCGATCTTGATGACGTTGGCCTGTCCGTCGCTGTCGTTGTTGATCTGGCCGATCAGCGGTTCCACCGAGTCGGACACGCGGGCCATCAGTTCCTTGCGGATCTTGGTCCGCTTGATCTTCATCCAGCCCTCGTCGTCCTCGCCCTCGGGCTTCACCAGGGTGGTAATGGCGCTCTCAACCCAGACGATGCCGTCTGCGCTGGTCGAGAAGGTCAGCATACCGGACTGGATGGTGGCCTTGTACTGGCTGTCGGTCAGGCGCTCCAGCGGTTCGGTTGCGCCGGAGATGGAGGTGTGGGTCAGGGACAGATTGCTCGCAATGGCCGCGATCATGCCTGCCATGCGTGCGCCGGCCTTGTAGCCCTCATACCTGGTCCCGGTCGCGTCTTTCCAGCCGCCGCCGACGTAGATCATGTTGTAGCTGTTGAATGCCTTTGCGTGGCTCATACGGGTTTCGAGATCCACGCTGGTGGGCTCTGCTACCAGACCGAAGCACTCCAGCTTGCCGCCCTGGTAGACGCGCTCGATGTACGCGGACAGCAGGGCATGGACCGCCACCTCGTTGCTGTCGGTGACCAAAACGTTGAAGCGGTAGGGCTCCAGCAGGGTGAATGCCTCGCTGTACGTCTCGGTGTTGGTGGTGGGGTCAGTGCCCGGCGTGATGGCCTGCTCGGCGATCAGAGCCAGCTTGCCAGTGCCCGAATAGCTGGTCGCCTTCTCCGCGGTGAAGTAGCTACTGCGCTCGTTGATGAGTCCGGTCAGCTCATCCACCTCGCCGTTGGTGCTGACGGCGAACTCGATCTTCTCGCGGACCATGTCGCCCTCAGTTACCAGGAATTCGCGGGCGGTGCTGTCGCCCAGCTTCTCCCGGATGGTGATTTTGAAGGTCCGGCTGCCGGGATACTTGGTGGTCAGCTTGATGGCGTCTGCCGGAGTGTCCGCCGTGGTGTCCTTCAGGGCCAGGGTGCCCTGGGTGCCGCCGCTGCCCAGGCGGACGGCCAGCACGGTAGTTGCACCGCCATTGAATGCCTCAGTAACGACATCCACGGTGGCGTTTGCGCCGCCGCCCATGCGTGCCGTCAGGCCGCCGGCTTCATCGGAACCGATGGTCTCTACTTCGCCCACAGGGCCCCAGTTGGACTTGTACACCGCCGCTACGATGCCGTTTACGATACCAGCCAGGGGGCTGGTGCCGCGGTTCTCGTACCGCTGATAAACGCCGGGGCGGTCTTTCTTCTCACCGATGGTGAAAAATACGCCCATGTATTACACCTCCTTCTTGCGGAAAGCCTCGACGATGCGCTGGGCTTCCTTCAGCGTGGTTTTCTTCACGCCTTCCAGACGGAGAGCTGCCGTCACGATGTCGGGGCTGGCTTTGAATACGTCTTTTGCGACGGCGGCCAGCTCCTCCACGGTGTACAGACTCTCCACGGCCGCCGTTGCGGTCTCAGTGGAATTCGTCTTCTGTGCCATATCTGAATTCTCCTTTCATGTTCGCGTGCATCAGCTTCGGCTCTTCCGGCGGCACCCAAGGCACACCGTAGCGTCCGGTGACGGCGAGCTGCCCTTGTCTGAGCGGGTTGGCGGATGCACTGATTGCCACCCGCTTGATGAGCATCGGGCTGAAATCGCGCAGCTTGCACTCGCCATCTAACGCCATGGCGTTGCACAGGGTGCGGCTCAAGACTTGCCGTGTGTGCGCCCCGGGTGCGAAGATGTGCACCTGCAGCGTGACGTCCATCCAGGCCACCGCCCAGCTGTTGCGCATCGCGCTGCTGTCGCCGCTCAGGCGAACATAAATAATGGACCGCTCTGCCGTCGGGCGGCAGATGCGGTCCAGCTTATCTATGCCGATTACCAGGGCGTCTGGCATCCTGCTCTTGATGTAGTCACAAATCCCGGCCACCGGGTCGGGCTCGATGGTGATCTGCGACGGGAAAGCCAGTAGGTCAAAGGTCAGTGTCACACCGATGGTCAAGGGCTGCCCGTCCTGGCCACCGGCCTCGAATGCGTCGGTACGCTGCCACTCCAGGGCGTAGACCTCGCCGTCGTCGTCTGTCAGAAATGTGTCCCGCAGACATTCGCGGACAGCCACGCCCACGTCGTCCGGGTACGCCTGGCCATTGTTGAGGCACCAGACGTTGATGGCGCAGCTGCCGTCGGCCTGTCTCTCCGGGCTATATGCCCAATCGACCGCAAAGTCGATGCGGGGGTACTGCAGGCCGTTCCATCCTGCGTCCGTGTCTGGCGGTGCCATCTGGTAGAAGGCTGCGGGCTGTCCGTCAAACTGTGCGAGCTGTGCACTGAGGGTTTGGTCTTCCTGGATTGCTTCCAGAATCAATGCTTCCGCTGCCATGTCTCACCTCAGTCTTTGAAATACGGCTCATTGTAAATCCCCAGGACTTTCGGCATGGCCCGGTCGATCACCCGCTGTTGGTACGGGCGAGGTGCCATGCGGCTGGTGCCGTTCTCCAGCATTTCGCCCAGCAGGTGTCCGTTTGCTTTCTGATCGTTCTCGATGATGCCGTGGACGTTGCACTGGCCGCCGGTCAGGTCTTCCGCATAGCTGCGCTGCTTCCAGCCCAGGCGGAACATACCGGTTCGTACCGCGGGGGGCTCGCCGGGGGCGGAGGCGGTATAATGCCTATATGTAATCCAGGCTTTCCCGGCCAATCGGCCGTATTTCTTCCGGCCTTTTCGTCCGTAGTTATCCTCTTCCCGGCCAATGACGACCCGCTTCCCGCGCTTGTAATGCCACCGCCCTGTGCCGGGGACGATGTACCGGCGTCCGTGCCGCTGACCGCTCAAAACATGGTTAGAGGCGGTGCGCAGCTCGTTTGCCACACGGAATCCGCGGCTTTTGACCTCTTGGCCCGCCTGCCGCACCAGGTCAGCTGTCAGGGCGTGGAGGGCGTCCGGTGCGCCGTCCAGGCTTGTTTTGATGGTGCTCACGGCGTTTCACCTCCTGCCGTGTCGGTTGGGATTGTGCCCAGCCGCTCCATGCAGTAGAGCGTCGAAAAAAAGCCCAGCTCCATCGGGTCGTGCTTGCCCTGGACGTGGTACCGCTTTTCTCCGATTCGCACTTCATCCCCGGCGTCCGCTTTGGTACGGCCCCGGATGACGATGGTGTGGGTGATCGGGTGTCCCTGCTGATTCCACCGCTCTTGTTCGCTTTGGCTCGCTCTGGAGATAGACCCGCGCACTGTGTCGATCAACTCGGGCTGCGCTGCGACCGAAACCCGCCCCCGGCCATCCCGGGACGCCTTCTTGCGGTAGATTTCGTAGGTCTTGAGCTCTTGTCCAGGCTTAAAAAACAGCGGACCCATGTCACACCTCCCGGAACGGTCTGGGCGCGAACCATGCGCGCGGGTTGTCGTTCATCCCGTTGTAGAAGTAATGACCTCCGTCCGGAGCGTTTTTCCCGAGGGCCATGGGGTTCGCTGTGGGCCACTGCATTTCCGCTTCCAGCTCATCCTTCATGGCCTTCCAGCGGTCGTACCGCTTGCTCAGGCTCATGCTCAGGCCGTCGGCGGAAAAGTCCACCTCGTATGCCATCCGCATGACAATGGCTTTCAGGCATTTGTACTTTGCAGTCTTCCAGCTGCCTCCCTCTTCCGTCGTCTTTTCCAGAATGGCGTCGTATTCCTGGTCGCTGAGGACGCAGGTTTCCTGCGCCCCGCCGACGGCGATGTCCTGGAGCTCAAAGCGCATCTGGTCTTTCCCGCCGTCCTGCATTTTGGATGGGTCGTAGGTGTAAGTCACCTCGTTCGTGGATTCCATGCGCTCGCCTCCTTTCGGTTACTTCTTGGGTGCCGCCTTTTTCTTGGGCACTTGGGCTGCTACGGGCCCGTCTGCGGCCTCTTTGGGTTCTGGGGGTGTGTTCACCTCATCCTCGCCCTCGGCGGCGTCTGCGGCCTCTTTGGGGGCTGCCTGAATCAGGCCCATTTCCTGCAGCTTGGGTGCCCTGGCCGGGTCCACCACGGCATCCGGGATGATCTCCCCGATGCTGTAGCGCCGGTCAAACCGAACCGGCTTGATGGCGATGTATGCCATGCCGTTCCCCTCCCTTACGCCACGCAGTTCTTGCAGTAGACAGCCAGGTCGGTGGATACCTGCTGCATATCGAAGGAGCACAGGCTCTCGACGAACTCGCTATGGGTGCCGGGCGCGCCCTGGAAATTGGTGACGGCCATGTGCTGGCCGGAACCGAGCATATCCCAGGCGAAGATGTAACCGGCGGACGGTTCATCGATGGCGGGGCGGCCGGTGGTGTAGCACAGCAGCATCCCCTTCGGGTCGCAGATGTACTGCATATCGGCTTCTGCACCCTGTGCGGCGGCGTTGTAGGTGCTCTCCAGAACCAGGACCTCATCTACGCCGAACAGCTGCGCCAGGACGTTGCGGTTGACGGTTGCGGGGTTGGCGGAGCTGCCGGAGTACTTGATGCGCTCGATGATGGTCGGGTTGTTCTTCAGGGCGTTGTAGGTCTCAGCGCCCAGGGCCAGCTTGTTGGGAGTGCGGCGGCCTTCACGCTTCATATCGGTCTTCAGGCCGTCGATAAAGGAGATCGGGTCGCTGTTGTCGTTGTCGAACTGCCAGAACTGCTGGCCGCTCGGGGTGGACGTTGCACCGGTGTACTCGTTTGCCCAGACGCCGCTCTTGAAGAACTTCTGGGCGAACTGAACGTCCATGAACAGCTTGGTCTGCTCTGCGGCGATCTTAGCTTTGGCGACCTGCGGGTCAGCCACGCCGGGCGCGCCTGCGACGGCGAAAGGACGGGCGGAGAGCTGGTCCACGCCGTACAGGCTCTGGTAGACCTCGCAGGAGTAGCTGCCCTCATCCTGGCTCCAAACGGCCGGCGCAACGGTCCCGAACGCAGGCTTCCGCTGCATATTCACGCGGGCCAGGTCGGCCTTGCTGAACTTGTAGTACCTGCTCATGGGCTGCGCCACCGGAACGATGGGGAACAGCTTGTAAGCCACGAAGTCGTCGGGCTGCTGGAACTGGGCGATCGAGACGTTGGTCAGGTACAGATTCGGCTTCCAGATGCCGTCTGCGATGGCTTTCGCGATATTCGCGGGGTTAGCGAAACTCATTTTTTATGCCTCCCTCTTTGTTAACCAGCAGCGGCGGCATTGAGCTGGCCGCCCCGGCAGATGATGAAATCGACAAAACCGTCCGCGGTTGCGGCGCTCAGGGCCTGGCCCACGACGCTGTTGCCCGCTGCGGCTTTAGTCAGGGTACCAGAAGCAGTGACGGTCAGCATATCGCCTGCGGCGATGGTGCCGCCTGCGATAGCCTTGCCGCGCCCATGAATCTGGACAGTGACGCTGTCGCCTTGGTTGATGGTGTCTGCGGACTGCAGGAGCAGGATGCCCAGGGCAGCCTCGCCCGCGGTGGAGCACAGGATGATGTTGCCGCTGGAATCAAATTTGACGGCCTTGCCTGCGCCGCCCTCGATCTTTGCACCAGCCACAGCCGCGAAGGTAGGGCTGGTAGAAATGGAAGAGCCGATGTACATGGTGTTACCTCCCGGGTTCTCTTATTTTGGTGTATTGTCTGTCAAAAATCTCTGTTTCAGGGATTTTTAAGGCAAAAAATTACTTCACACGGCCTGTGAACGGGTCGAGTGCAGGGTTCGACTCGAACGCCTGAACGATGGCCTGCTCGCGGGTCATGTTGGGGTTGGCCTTCATGACTTCGGCCACGGTAGCGCTCAGGTCAGTTGCCGAACGGCTGCTGCCGTACTCTTTGTAGATGCCGGAGTTGGCCATGGCGACCTGCTCGTCCAGCAGGGCCACATAGTCGTTGTAATGCTGCTCGCCGGCCTGCTTCAGGTCGTACAGTTTCTGCGCCAGCTCGGGTGCCTTCTTGCCGATGATCTCGTACTTCTTTGCGACGCCTTCCAGCTTTTCCAGCTCCATGCTCTTGCGCATCTCGGCGACCTCTTCCAGGGCCTTCTTCACGTCAGGGTGGATGGCGGGCTCTTCGTTCTCGCCGTTGTCGCTGTACTTTTTTGCCAGGGCCTCCCAGGTGATCTTGTCCTCGGGGCTCATCTTGCTGATATCGATGGTTGCCATATCAAAAAACTCTCCTTTCGCGGCTTTCTTGACTTTGGGTGCACAGCCGCTGCCGCCCTTGCCCACGTCGTCTTCGGGCTCGTCTTCCTCGCCCTGATCGTCGTCCTCAGGCTCGTCCTCAGGTTCATCATCGATGTCCTCTTCGGGCTCGTCCTCGGGGGGCTCTTCATCATCGTCGTCAGCCTTGCCGATCGCTTCGGCCCAATCGCCCATCAGGCCGGTTGCTTCGTCGGTGAACTGCTGCAGGCTTTCTTCCATCATGTCATGCTTTTCGACGCTGGTCAGGCTGTCGTCCGCAATAATAGATTCGAGACTCTTGCGCAGAGCTGTAGTGGTATCCCGCACCTGAGCAGCGCCTGCGCTTTTGGAAATGTGTTCCATATGACCTTCTCCTTCAGGGGCACTCTTGAAAAGCTTGATTTTGGACATCTGATTTGCCCCCTGTTTACAGAGATCCACCGCTTCAAGCTCCATGTTTTTGAGTTTGTTTTTCTTCAATGCACATCCTCCTTTCTGGAAGTTTAAATTTGGGCAGCAAAAAAGCCAGGACAGAACGTCCTGGCTTTCACTGTGATTATTATATCCGGTTTTTGGGTGCAGAAAACACAATCTTATTCTTCGATGTTCGAGTTTTCTTCTTCCGGCAAATCGCTGATCTGTTGAAATGCCTCTTCTTCGGTAGACATGCGGATCACGTCATCCTTCACCATGATTATGAGCGGCGGCCCTACAATAGCGGGTTCCTCTCCTGAAGACTGCTCAAACGTCGGTTCGTAGATATCGTAACCACGCCATTGCCCCAGAGGCTCAGCGCCGTCATATCCCTGTTCTTTGGCGAATTCAACGACTCTTGCCCTGTTCATACTAAACTCCCTTCAAAATAGCGTCCACATAGCTCATGTTGAACTGCTTATCATCCACACGCAGTACTCTGGGAGGACAAAAAATTTTTCTTCCTGCAATAGTCATTGAAAACTTGACGTTTCCAAAATATTTTTCGACTTTTGCGGTGCCATTCGTTCTTTTCCCCGTCTGAGGATCGAAGATGCTCAGCTGGCCACTTTTGCCCTTTTTGATGGATACAATGTGTCCGGACGAACTTCTGCCCTTCCAGTTGAACTGTATCGTGTACCTGCCACCCACTTGCAGTGTTTTGTCCAGCCACGAGACCGCTCGTTTAGGAGTGGTCACTGCATCGGATTTGGATGGCACGATATATTTGGGCGGTTTGCCTGTTGCCGGATCGATCCACGCCCTGTTGGTGTGCAGGGAGAGGGTCCTAAGCTTCGATCCAGGAGTATTAGACCTAGCTCTCACATTATATCCACGCAGGCGGGCCTCATATGCCACAACACAGGTCTGGCAGTTTGTTGTGTACCCTCCTCCCTTAGAGAAATTCGGGTTTGCCCGCCCATGATCCGCCTCATCAAAGGTCATCTCTTTGCCACGTTTTACACCGGCAATGGCATCAGGATACATCTTTGGATCCTTAGGTGGAAGAGTGTTCGCTGCGGCTCTTCTTGCCTTTTCGCGGGCAATGGCAAGGTCATGAGCTCTGGACTTCCCTGGAGCATAGGTAAACGATGCTGCACCGTTGGCAGTAGAGAACCTTCCCAAAGCATCATGGTACGGATTGAATTTACGAAAATAGAAATACGTCCTCGCTCCCGCTTGAGCACGAACTTCCATATATGTTTTTGCCAATCGTGTCATCTTGTAGACTTTCCGGCCTATTCGCCCTCTCTCTGCTGGCCGTTCAGTACAGTTTCCATCCAATTATCGGGCAACGCACTCTCGAACATAGCAGACTTCAGCGCTTCTTCATAGTCGTCCGGCTCTACATAGGCAAACGGAATCTCAGTAGGATACCCATTCGCCTTGGCATAAGCGACTGCATCCTCTTTATCTTTGCACAAACTCCTCCACCAGTGATCCCGAATCGGACTTCCAGGACAAGGATTTTCTTTCTTTCCCTGGTTGATAGCTTCGATCATTTTGTTGATTTCGATACTGCCGCACTCCGGCCGCGGAGGTAACTTCAAATTTTGCTTTGCCATATCAAACCTCTCCTCTGCCTTATTCGGCGTTTACTTCCATTTTTATTATACCCTTTTAAAGGCCAAAACGGAAGTCTTTTTTGCCGATATATAAGCATTATTTCCCTTTATCCATGAATGCCTGGTAGGCATTCTGGTCCAGGATCTTCAGTGTTCCTCCCCGCTCTTTGTAAGCGATTTGGCGCACCGGCGTGCTTCGGTCGTTCTGGACAACTTCCACACTGTCAAAAAGCTCGGCTAGTTTCGTAAAATTGGCAGATACTGCTTTATGAGCCTCTCTCAAAACGGTAGGAGGCACATACCGACGCTCCTCTTTGTTGGGGTTGTTGTAGTATCTGGCAATACTGGACTCAACTGCCACATCGGTGGGGGTGGAGACATAATGGGCTCTTATATTAGCATAACCGCTTTCTCTCGCCTTTTGGACCTGCCTTCCGATCTTTTCGGGATTCGATGCAACACCATCAACAACAATATTCAAGCCCTTGGCCATAGCTGCTTGGGTAAGCATGGATGTGATCCGGCTGCTTTCTTCATGCACATAGTTGGCTGCTCCCATGGATATAGCCGGATCGTCGCTGGCTGCCCGCTGCCGAAACTCCGGAAGCTCCAGCTTGATGTCATCGGCGTTGATTTGTACAGCCTTATCCTTGCCAGGGACTTGAACTACACCCTGGGCAATAGTATAGCTCTTACCACTACCACCGCCGCCGCCCATGTAATCCAGCGTTGCTTTTCCGTCTGCCGGCGGCTCTACACCGGACAGGTATTTATTGATGATTTTATTGTACAGCTTCACCCGATCGGCGCTGATTTTGCCGGTCTTGGGATCCAGGTATTCTGCCATGCTGTTATTTTCGCCCCAGGGCTTGGGTATTCTCCGGTCGGCAGAATAGGTTCGGAACTGATTTTTGCTGGAAAAGCGGCCTCGTTCATCATGGTAGGGGTTATACTTGCGCAGCTCTCTGTACATCACCGCACCCTTCGAGCCATCGTCAGGGCGCTGCTTGGTCAGGTGCTCGCTGCGCTTTTCCCGGTAAGAGAAAGCCTTCTTGGCCTTCTCCTTCTTTTTGGGGCGGCCAGTTGTATAATCCGTATTTTCAATTCCATAGCGAACCATATCCATGTATTCGCCGTCCAGATCGGTCAGCTTATCCACAGACAGCAGCGCATCTGCCAGCTTGTCGGTTTTATCGTGGCCAAACCTTGCACGGATTGTATTCATAGCGGTGCCCACAACTTCATTTTCCATGAAATCGATCATCTGGTGTACCTCTCATTCTGAATAATCATCTTCCCACGGTTCACGACAACCCAGAACGGGCTACTTATTCTGGCGCCGCTATGGGCTCCGGTTTTGTCATACCATGCCTCATAGCCGCGTAAAGCGCCGAACCGGCCGACGTCAGAACAGATATTGACAATCGTGTCTGCAAGAGATCGGTCAATCTTGCCGTTGTAGTATGCAGAGCGAACTTTTCCAATAAAATCCCGCTGCTGTCGCCTAACCGTAGTGTATGCCGCCGTTTTTGTGTCTTTTTTGATGGTCATACGGACCTGGACGCCATTTCCGCCTCTATTGGAATACTGAGTCGCCACCCGCAGACCGGTATTGAACGGCACATTAGGAGGGGTCTGAGCGGCATAGGTTCCATTTCCCAACACGCCATAACCAGCGAAATGTAGAGGATCCTTCTCAAACCGATCCATTTTCTCAGCTCCGCTTTGGCCATGACTGGATGTTCCCATGCCGCGGTAAAGGTCTGGTGTCCCATTTTTGGAAATATATGCCTTAATATCCGCCCTGTCCATCATCTGCGGAGCAGCATTGTATCCGCGGGCCTTGTAGATGTCAGTAAGAACCATATCACCATTGAGGGAGCTGTCCTGATAATCCCACCGTTTATGATTAGACGCCCATCCCTTTGTGGCGATATCGTTGATGCCTGGCATATAAGTTTCCAGATTTTGAACGAACTCATCATCCGACATTGATTTCCAGTCCACGCTTTTGCCCGCTTTTGCCGGCGCTGCCGTCTGCTGAATCGGATCTTTCTTCTTAGCTTGAGCATCCAGATAGGCTTTCAGGGAGTTCCCGTAAGTAACATTGCCCATCATCATGTATGCGCCAGATACGAGCTGATCCATACCCTCTGCCGCCCGGCGTTTGTTTTCGGAATCAATCGATCGTTTTGCTTGAGTCGGGTTGCTGCCCGGAGAAAAAGTCGTGTGGGCATTGCGACTGGTAAATCTGCCTCGGCTGTCATGGTAGGGGTTATATTTTCTTAGCTCATCATAACTTTTGGCAGCCCTGGCAGATCGTGTAGCCCTATAATAGGCCTTGGCTGCCTTCCGCTCATCGCTGCTGGCGCCGATATTTTCTTCCAGCCATTCATTGTATCCAGGATACTGAGCATAATCTTTCCGGGCCTTCCCAACCGGGATTCGCTCCCCTTTGCCTCCAATAGAAAAGCTCCGGTATTCCCCGCTCTTGATCTTTTCCCACGCCTTCTGGTCATCGATCTTATAACCTACCCACCAGCCTTCAGGGACGATGCCAGGCGGGATACCGATGGCCGCCTGTTTTTCTTTGGTGAAAACACAGCTTTCCACCAGGCGTCCTTTATGGCGCAATGCCGGATCATGCCTCTCGCCTGCCGACCGGAAGTGCAGAACATGGTCATAGGCTGCCCTCTCAAGTTCTTCGGGATCGATCATGTCACCCTGCAAGTCTTCAATTTGGGTGCCGTTGGCATCTACGGCCACATTGCCCCAGCCGAACACCAGCATTTTATCTGGTTCGGTCTTGGCAATGGTGAAGTCCGTTGCCGAGGTCTTCGGTTTGCTCATGCTGTTCTCTCCTTTCCAAGATTAGAATAGGTTGTCATTGCTGTACTTCTTAGGGTTTCCTCCAGTTTTTATCCTTCGATGTAATCCATAGCGCACCTGCAATGCGGGTGCCACGGGGCAAACATCATTCCGTTGGAAAATGGCTCGTCAATTTCCACGGTCTCTTTCTCAAGCTCTCTGCAAATAGAACACACCCGCTCGTCATCGGCGGTAGATGGTCGTTTTTTCATCCGCCCCAGATAACCCTGGGTTTGGGCTTGACGGATGCTGTTGTATTCGCCCGTGTTATATCCAAAGGCCAGCTCTGTCCGGGCGATCATATGTGCTCTGTACCGGTGCTGCTTTTCAGCATACTTGATGGCAGCCTCTTTTGCCCTCTGCTCGATGGAAGCCGCTTTCATTCTTGGATGGTTTTTAATCAGAAATCTCCTCATATTGTTGTAATAATTCAGATTGGCGGCCGCCTGGCCCTTGTATAACCCTATGGTAGGACGGATAATTTGGGCCAGCTGATCCACCGTTAGATCCTGCACTGTCGCCGCCCGCTGCACCATGGTTCGGATCGCTTCAATCTGCTGCCCGGTGGAATTGGTTACAAGTTCGGCTGCGTGATGCGCAGTGTACTCCGCAATCTGCTCAGTACCTGTGTCAAAAGCCCAGGTCGGCCATCTTTCACTGAATGCAGAAACAGCCCCATCGATCATGTCTTTCCATAACGGCATCAGATCTCCTGTTACAAAGCGACTGTAATCCTGCCGCCAACGCTCGATCGTGGCAGAATCAATCTGTCCGGTTAGGATCATTTGTCGCAGTTCGGCATAGGTAATATCAGTTTTCTGCTTATCCCAAAGGCGGGTTAGGAAGCGAACCGCCCGCGGATCGTTACGGTCAATCAGACTTTTCAGGCGCTGGTGATTGATGGAAGGCTCTGCTTTGGCAATGTCTCCCCTGAGATAAACTGCCATTAGGCCTTCCCCGCTTTCCACGCTTTTTTCATTTCTTCGACCCGTGCTTTTCTTTGCATAGCGGCGTCATTTAGGCCTTCTAGGGCGCCTTTTGAGCTATCGTCAGCATTCTTCCCGTCGGACTGTTTTGGGTCATTCTGCGGGCTCTGCTGGGGTGATGCCGGCACATTTTCCGACGCCACTTCTTCGGGTAGACCAACGCGGCGGCAGACTTCTCTGGATAGCTCTTCGCTGGGGGCAATAACTCCGGCACCAACCAGTTCAGATACCATGCCCGCGAACTTGTCAACATCATCTTTTTCAACATCTCCATGAACCATCTTAGGATAGGCAGTGATCCCCTTGAAATGCTCCTGGTTTAAATCGATGAGCCGCGGAATTGCCTGGGTGTTGAACGCCTCGCAGATAGTGTCCATGTATGCCCCGATTGCCATAGAAAACATAGCTGTCTTATCGCTGGACAAAGCCCAGCTGCCCGCCTCCTGATGGCCCAGAAGGACGAAGTCGGCCAAAATCGTCATAGCGATCCGGCTGTCATACCGTTCAATGATGCTGCCGATTTCAAACTGCCGACGACTACCACCATTGAGCAGCTGGAACGACCACCCGAACGGAACGACAATCCCTTCCAGCGCATCGCGGCGGACATTTTGCACCAACTGGGTAGCATAGGCCAGCTGTTGAACCATCTCCGGATCATTTGGATCCCAGATATTGACGCCCTCAGGCGGTGTAATCATCGGAAGGCCCGCCAGATCTCTTTCTACGCCGATACCTTCAATCTCCTGCATTCGCCGCTTGAAGTACCAATCCCTGTAGCAGTTGCGGAGAATACTGCGCCCTTCAGGCGAGTCCTTCCGGCTTTTGGTGCGGAAGAGAATGCTCTTGCTTTTGGGGATGGTTCGGACCGAAAAGTCCGGGGGAGCCATCTGAGTCATTCCCACCAACTCGCCGTCGTCGTCAAAATCCCAGTGCCACAGGGTATCCTGCGACCGGATCGGGAGTTTACGCCATCCGATCAATCCGTCATCGTACTTACTGTTCAAGCGCGGGTCTTGGCTCTGCCCCATCCGGCGCTTGTAGACAATTTCGTGCCAGCTCCATCCGTAGGTGATGAAAGTCAGGATCTCGCTGATGGTATCCTGCCACGTCGTACTCATATCTTCCATGCAGCTCTTGACGAATTCAGCAGCCTTTTTGTCAGCCTCGGTGGTGCCGCCTGGATCTACACTCCAGTCAGCCTGTCGCAGCAGCATCTCCAACGCAAAAAGCATGGCACCGATGACACTATCACTCTCAGACATCTCTGTGTAGACCGCCGCACCCCGGCGGCCCTGTAATTTGGTTTCGTATTCCTCATACAGTACGCCGGCATACTGTCTCAGGCCGGTTCGCCCGTATTCTCCCATCGGATCATAATTTCGCACTACCGGCGGAACAGGCGGATTCCATGCTCCGTTCGGCTGGGGCGGAATTGCGCCCGTTTTCTTATTTTCTGCCATTTCTGCCTACCTTCCTTCGGTTATATGCTCCAGGGGTTCGCACGTGTGGCCGCCGATGCCGATGCCGGCGGTGTGATGGCAGCTGCACCGTGTTCCAGCTCATTGAAGGCCGTGCTAGAAGCATCCACCATGTCTTTGAATTTGGATTCCGGAAAAGACTCAAGCTGTGAGAAATAGGCGTCATTCCATGCCGCCTCTAAGACATCTACGTTACCCGCCTCACTGCCCGGAAGTCCTAGCCACTGGGCGCTGAACGGTTCCGCCCTTGTTTCCTTGCTGCCGCTCTCACGTTCGATATTTACAGAAAATCCGGCCAGAAGCTTGATATATTGCTCTGCCTGTTCTTTTCCAGCCTGTCCAGGATCCTGATTCATCCGGATCCTCACATTACGATATCGGGCCTTGTCGGCAACCGCGGTGTTCTTGACTGTGTTCCGAACGTCGGCGCTATTGAGCCGCTGATTGATGACATCGACCACGATATACCGGCCACACCGGCGCTTGCCCATGAGAACCCCGGCAGTATATGCCGGACCATCCTCCGGCCTAGCTTCTCGCTTGTCTTCAGTGGCCGCCAGGTCCCATGCCCTTACCCACCGGACTACATCATTCGGGATCTCCTGCAGAACATGGACACGGCCACGCTTAAAGTACAGGCCTGCTGCCGGCCTGATTTTCCAGTTTCCTTCCAGTAACCGCTCCCGTTCTACCGTGGCCAGCGCTTTCAGGTTTGCCAGATATCCAGGGTTTGTCTCCATGAGAATTTTGTTGTCAGACAATTTTGATGCGATGAAAGTGAAGCTCTTGACATCCTCTGGCGCAATCTCACCATCAGCCTGTCTCACTACTTCTTCGATAGTGTCTCCCCACAGGATGCTGTCCTGAACCCGGCCCATATATCGAATGACGCCGCTGCGCCCCGGGATGGGATATCCAGTGTCCTGATCGATCCACCATGCGATAAGGTCGGCAACAAAGCTGTCCGGGTCTGGATTGCATGTGCCGCGGATATAAGGTTTTACGCCACATGTAGACCGGTTACGGCTGAGCATATAGAAAAACTGCTTTTTGCTAAAATGGGTCAGCTCGTCAAACCCGATCATAGCGATCTGCGTTCCCTGCCATTTTTGCAAAGCCTGGTCATTTTCGATGTGCTCAAAGCTGATCTTAGCCCCGCTCGGGAATATCCATCTTGCCGGCGGGCCTTTGCGAGGATGGGCAATGCCTCCATAGATCTCAAGACTGGTGTCCCAAAGGCCGCCCTCGCTGGTGATCTGCTTGCTATTTTTTCGGAATATAACTGCACCGAATTTCGGATTGTTGGTGTGCCGCGCAGCCTCCAAAAGCAGAGCGTAGCTTTTTCCGCCTCCGGCCGCGCCTCCGTATATCACGATATCTGCCGGGGATGCCAGAAATGCCTCCTGTGGCCCCGGCTGGGGTCTCAACACAGCCACTCCCCGTTCCTCCTTTCATGGCATGAAAAAAGCCGCTCCCTGGAGGGACGGCTTCGCTGCTTGCTTAGGATCTTGCTTACTTTTCCTCGATCATTCTTACTCGAAGAATCGCGGCCCAGGCGGCCTGTTTCTGGCAGGTGTCGCAAAGGATGCCCATCACTTGACTCCATTCGCCGCCGTCTGAAGCAGAAATCCCAGAAGCATCCAGACCTTGTCCTTGATCTTCTCCATGCAGATTTCCCGGCCCATGGCTTCATCATAATTCTCCGGACTGACGCAGCTGGACGACTCAACGATTTCAAAACCGTTTTTCAGCACAGCCCGCACGATGGTGGTCTTCTCTCCTGCCGTTTCAGTATGAACCTTCCGGATGAAGTCCTCAACCATTTCTGCGCTGATACTGGGCTTGTCGGTCTTCAAGTCTCGGTTCCGTGAGAGCGGCAGATACACCTTCTCGAAGGTTTCCTTCGGGCTCCAGCTTTCGTATCCGTCCGGGTACCGGACACGGTACCCCTCCTCGACGCTGGGGTAGTTGGGAAAAGCCTCCTCCGGGTGAGGGGTAATGACGACCTTTCCTTTTCCGTCCATGCAACGGTAGGCGGGGGCCGCTTCGATCAGCTTCGTTCCGATGTATTTTTTCATGTTGTGATCCTTTCTTCCTTCTCCTCCAGGCTATTCTGTTTTTCGGTTGGATAGGGCGGGGCCGGATGAAGGGATGCCTCGTAGTTGATCGGCACAAGCTCCCATTGTATTCCGTATGACTCCTGCATCCGCTTCTTGATCTCCGGCCAGTCCGGCCTGGATACGATCTCGTTATATAAAGGCTTCAGCACATATGTCTTCATGTCACTTGTCCCTCCCGTTGTCCGGGAGATAGATCTGAACTGCATTCTCGGTCTTGATCGGCTCGCCGCCGGGCTGTCCACCCAGATTGATGTCAACAGTAGATCTCCCGTATTCATTCCGGTAGCATCTCTCCAACAGCCATGCCGCAGCCTTCCAATCATCTGCAGACGCCTTTTCGATTGTGCGGATGTGGGTTTTCTTGAATTTAGCCTCCGCCTTTTTTACTGACTCCAAAAACTCGGAAAAGATGGTATTTCGTCCGCTATCTTTGTCCTTCTGGCCACGATCCAGCCATCCGTACAGTGAGGACTCTGAAATACAGACCGCGTCGGCCGCCCCTTTTTTGGTCAGTCCGCTTGAGATGTAGCTGCAGAACTCTTCTTCCAGCTCTGGGGTCAATTTCCGCTTCGCCATTCCTGCCGTCCTCCTTCACCGGCGAAAAAAATAAAAAGCATGTGGCCGGATTCAGTGTCTGCTGGCTCTCACATGCTCTTGCTGTAAACATTTTAGCAGTTTTTTGGTCCTAAAAACCACAACTTTGAGCCATATTACGGTAAATCCAGGTTTTCGGCCACCAGCCGAATGAACTCGGCTTGCCAAGCGCCCGCGGTATTGGGATGGCACCCCACTCGCATGGCAGCTCCAGCCAGTGTGTATGTCTGCTTGAAATATACCAGGTTTATGATTTCCAACCGCGGTGCATAATCGGACGGATGCCGCACTTTTGTGAAAATGATGGCTTTTTCCACCGCATCAAAGCGCCGCTGTTCCTTTCTCGGCAGATCATGAATAACGCATTGTTCCACCGGACTGCTAACCACGCCTGACGCTCTTCCCTCGAAAGACAGTGCGGTTTCTTTTTCTCCGTTTTTGCCCACGATGGTATAAGGCGTTCCAGACACTCCCCCCAGCTTGGGTTCTAACGGCGTTTCAAGCTTTGACTTGAGGAGCGGATACTGCCGGATCACCCACTTTACATAGTTCCACCATGCTGGCTTATCTTTATGCCGTTTTTCAGCCAATTTTTTCGCCTCCCCATAGAGATTATCTTTTAGTGTAGGTGCAACCCGCCGGGATCGAACCGGCGCAACGATCCATTTGCTGCATAAAATCCCCGCCGCAGCGCACGATACGGCAGGGAGCCCATCGGCCGGGCAGCCTCTGGCGGACTC
>ERZ1090865.238-NODE-238-length-34946-cov-21.046459_pt1 | contig 34946 bp, 52 predicted proteins | sample MGYA00478478_ERZ1090865 | MGnify/ENA primary metagenome ERZ1090865 (study PRJEB33644, sample SAMEA5815715) | chicken gut metagenome | biome: Chicken; feature: Gastrointestinal Tract; material: Caecum | place: Ireland | collected 2019-01-01 | study: A study of the... | reverse complement strand
GCAATACTCGCCAAAGCTGCAACCTGCGCCAAAGCAGTTGATTGCTGTGTAATCGCCGGTTGGGCAACGCTTGATTCCGAATCCATCTACCGGGATGGCATCAAATTCTTCCTGTGTGTATTTTTTCATATTGACGTCCTCCTAAATATCTATTAAAATGTAGACAGTGTATTTTTTCTTTCCGCCCATCCTCGCGCCAACGGGGAGGGCGGTTTTTTATTGCCCGCTGCGCATGACATCCCGGATGATTGCGGCCAGGTCACCCCGCGGGACTGTGACCAATGTCCCCCGTTTGTACGCAACCAGCAGGCCGGGGCTGATGTTGTACGTCCAGCTCGCGCCGCAGGCCCGCGCGGTGCTCTCCCGCTCGGCCACGAATCCAAACGGCACCTGATGATCTTGCAGGGCGTAGTACAATTTGTTCGCGTTCCATCCGATGTACTGTGCCGCGATTGGAACCGGCACGTTGTCATAAGCCAGGATGTCAGCGTCCGTGATGGGGACGCGCTCTCGGGTTTTTTGATTTGCCATGTGGTTTCACCTCCCTTCATGCGTTCAGGTTCCTCGTCAAGCTCGCCTTGACCTGCTGATAGCTCATGCCAATGCCGATCAGCACGCCGATCTTGTTTTCAACCTCAGCAACCAACGAGATTTCCTCGGCGGTCATGTAGTCGCTCGCCGTGGCCCGCTTGTCCGCGCCGCGATTCTTGCGCAGCTGTCTTGCTGTCCGGCCGAGCGCCAGCTTGTACGCGAGGTCTGTGTACTGCCCGTACTTCAGGGCCTTATGCGGGCTGTCCGGCAGCGCTTTGATCGCATCGGTCATGCTGACCCGTACCGGCCTTCGAGATGCCTTGGCCATCTGCACTTTGTACAGCTCGGTGCGCATGGCGTAGAACTGACGAACCAGCTCTTTCTTGAACGCCCTGACCTGTGCTGTGTTTTTGAGATAGGTCATCAGCAGGGTCGCCTGCTCCTCGTTTAAGTAATAAATCTTCGCTTTTTGCTTCGTCCGGCTTTCTGGCAAAGGTCTCATTTCAAATGCGAGCTTTCCGAACTCCTTAAAATCTGATTCGTGCTTCTGAATCATTTGTTGAATAGCATGATGCTTCACTTCGGCAAACGCAGCGATCACATCCGAAGTGGTAAACGGCTCCCGCGTGTTCGGGGCGAGAAATACCAGATGATTCATAGATTTCCTCCTTTGTATCCTCCCCGCCCTCGTGCTATACTGAGGTGGAGAGGAGGAATATAAATGAAAGCTCCTAAAATCGATCCAAAAATCTTAGAGTATAGCCGCAAATTCTCTCAAGCTCAAGAAACAGCTCGTAGAAAACATGCTTTGTGGGAATGGATAAAAGACAAAGGCGTGGATATTATTGCTGTGATTATATCTTTGATCGCACTCATACGAACGTTCTGATCAGCGCAGCAATCGAAAGCCCGATTGCCAATAACGCAATCCATCGTTCCCGCAAATAGCTCATGCCTGTCTCCTTTCACGATTCTAAGCTGCTGATTTCGTCATCGGTTGCAAATAGGTATGCAAACGGTTTGCCGAAATACCTGCAAAGAATTTTGCACTCTTGTGGGGTAAATCTACCGCTTTTCAGCTTGCTTTCAACGGCGGTTCTGCTGATATTTAAAATACCCGCCATGTCATCATTGCTGAGATGATGATATGCCTTTTGTCCTAACAGATTAGGATACATCCTGATTGTCACCTCCATATTTTCTTTGGTACGCGATTCGCTTACCTTTGATTTTATTTTATCAGCGATATGCGTACCTGTCAAGGGATTTTCAAAAAAAAGTTGACAAAACGCATACATGAATATATACTATAATCAAGGAGGTGAACTACGGTGGGGCTTGCGGAAAATTTAAAGAATGCTCGTATATCCAAAGGGCTAACTCAACAGCAAGTTGCCGATGCGTTAGGGATTACCAAGTCCACATATTCTGGATACGAGCTAGGCCGACGGGAGCCGGACGCAATAAAACTGACAAAATTATCTCGGCTTTTAGGCACGTCCGGGGATGTACTATTGGAAACCGGCCTTGGCGAAGACGCCAATAAAAAAAATCCCTCAGACGCCATCAAAGAAGCGACTGAGGGAATGACCACAGAAGATATTCTATTAAAGTTCGCCCGATCTGCCGGGCTTCTTAATGATAATCAAGATTTATCTGACGACGATTTCGAAATGCTGAAAAACGTCATTTCTATATTAGAAGTTTGGTTCAGACAAAAGAAGGAAAAAGGCTCGTAATTCATATTCAAACTCACTTTCCTCTATTATTGTTGACAATTTTTCGATGTTAGGGTGTGCAGGCGGTAACGCCTGATCCATGATTTTCTCTGTCGGGACTTCCGTCTGCATATCTATTTCCTCACTTTCCGATTCCCGAACTGTTGTTCGATTTTTGATGTCACCATTATAACGCGCACTTGTTCTAGTTTCAACCTTAACAGTGGTTTTTTGTGTATTATTGCTAAAATAGTATGCAAAAAACTGTCGTTAATGACAATGGAAATTGAAGGAGGCTATAAGAATGAAGAAAAGATTGTTTGTGCTGGCAATGGCGTCTCTATTGGCGGTTGGTTCTGCGGGGGCTACCAGTCTGATCGTAGACGGTAAAACGGTGCAGTCTGATGTGCCGCCAGTCATTACGGATGGGCGTACATTGGTTCCCGTCCGGGCACTGTTCGAATCCCTGGGGGCAACGGTTGGATGGGACGACGCAACACAGACCGCAACCGCGACTAAGGGAGGCACAGTCATCTCTATGCAGATCGGCAGCCAGACCGCGTACGTAAATGGTGCTGTGGCCTCGCTGGACGTTCCCGCCCAAACGATTGACGGGCGCACGATGGTCCCGGCCCGTTTTGTGGCGGAATCCTTGGGCGCGCAGGTCGAATGGGATGCAGCAAACGACCAGGTGAAGATCACAACTGGTGCGCAGCCTGCCAAGGCACCCGCCCAGAACACATCTGTTAGCGCTCCTGCTGACGGCGAATCCCGCACAGTATACATCACCAAGACCGGAAAGCGCTATCATTATGACAGCAACTGCAACGGCGGCACCTATATTGCAAGTACCCTCGCAGAGGCGCAGGCACGAGGCTTGACGCCCTGCCAGAAATGCGTCCAGTAAAAGGAGGGCATGCTATGGGGTGGAGATATCGAAAAAGTATCAACCTCGGGCCTTTTCGCATTAATTTCAGCAAAAAAGGCATAGGATACAGTGTTGGATGCAAAGGATATCGAGTTACGAAGAAGGCCGGGGGCGGATATCGAAGGACAATATCTATCCCTGGTACCGGTATATCTCATGTGACTGAATACCGTTCTAATTCCGTGTCTGCTCCTGCTCAATATCAGCCGAAGCATAAGAAGACCGCCTTATTGCTCTGCATTTTTCTCGGTTTTCTAGGGATTCATCGGTTCTATGTAGGTAAAATCGGTACTGGTATTCTATGGCTCTTTACCCTTGGGCTGTTTGGCATCGGATACATCGTTGATATTTTTCGAATTGCTTTTGGCTCATTTGCCGATCAATATGGGATTCCTTTAGATTGACTCTCGCCGAAAGCAAACAAATGAGTGAACCAAAGAACAAAATAAAAAGCCGCCCACCCTGCTGCAACAGGACAAGCGGCCAGCATCAGGGACAGGCCCATGATACGACGTGTAATTGTATTATACCACCTGTCCCTGGTTTTGCATACCCTTTTTGCAAAAATCACGAAAGGACAGGTGTTTTTTATGCGCAGGCCCAACGGAACGGGCACGATCACGAAGATGTCCGGCGCTCGCCGCAAACCCTACGCGGTGCGCGTGCCGATGCGCGACCGGAAGGGGCGTGTCGTGCAAAAATATTTGTCGTATCATGCGACCATGAGAGAGGCCATGGAAGCGTTGGACGCCTATAGATATCGATTTTCTGTGCAGCAGGCCCCGGCCCCGGATGCCCTAGACCAGACATTGACGGATGCCTGGGAGGGCTGGAAGAAAAAAGTACATTTCGACATAAAACTGTCGTATAATACGCGGAAAACGTATAAATCTGCCTGGAATTCCCTGTCCGCGCTGCATGAGTTCAAAATCCGAAATTTAGGGATAGACCAATGGCAGGCGGCAATCGACCAACTGGAAGCCGCAGGAAAGAGTAAGAGCGCCATCGAACACGCCTGCCTGATTGCAAAGAGCCTCAGCCGGTACGCGCTCGAACATGATTGGATTCAGAAAGACTATGCGCAATTCATTTCCATTCCGAAGGTAGAAGCCAAGGTGAAAAAAGGCGCGCTCACAGAAGAACAGATTGCCGCGCTTGCACAAATGGCCGCGCAGGGCAACCAGGACGCCGCGAGCGTGCTCGTGCTCTGTTATACGGGTTTCCGTGTGTCTGAATTTTTGGAGCTCTCTCCGGCCTCCTACGACCGGGAAAACGGCATATTGATTGGCGGCGGCAAAACAGCTGCCGGGAAAAACCGTATCGTGCCGGTGCACCCTGCCATCCTGCCGTATATTGACGCATGGGCCGGGCAGAACCGAAAACGATTATATACCAGCGGCAACGGGCAGGCGATAGGGTACGAGACATACCGAAAGATCGTCTGCCAGATCATGGCGCAAATCGGTTGCCCGGATGCAACAGCCCACTGGTGCCGTCATACCATGGCGTCCAGACTAAAACGGGCGGGCGCAGACCCGATGATCGTTAAACTGATTTTAGGCCACGCCACAGGCGATATCACAGAGCGATACACACATGTGACGGTCGAGCAGCTTAGGGAAAATGTCATGCTCCTTCCCATGCCTTTGCAACTAACGTTGTAGTGTTGTACAATTTGTAACTAATTAAAATGTTTGAAATAATTCTAATTTATTTGAGATACAGCATTTATAATCGACATAAATGTTTATTGGTTTAATAAAAATATAAGGTATTATTATAGCACGAAAATCTATGCAAACGCAATATAAAATACAAATAGTCCACGGTTTTTTATACCAAACATCAGAAAAGAACCACCAAATGTACAAATATCTGCAATTCAAAAAATTAAGCTTGCCACTAATTTGCCCCTAATACGCAACTAACGCTACAATATTGTGCAAAATAACAGGGCGGCCAAACGGTCGCCCCTTGTTCATTTATTCGCCGTAGCATCCGGCGCGGTCATTGACCACGAGCACCTTTAGGGTATCCTCAGTGAGGTTGAGCACGCCGCCACCCTCGCCCTTGAGATAGCCCTTCTTTACGAGCTTGGACACGGTCGGCTTGGCCCAGTCGGGCATATCATCATAGTATTTGTATCGCACAGAATCATCCTCCGTTTGCGTTAGGGATTGTTGGAACGCCGTCCACAGCGCCGGGTCATCTACCATCGGGCCGGGACAGTATTTGCCGGTCACGTCATAGTGGCGGATTACGCGGTCAACCGGTACGCCGTACCGCTGCATGAGGTAGCGCACGAGTTCGGCGGCGGTCTCGATGCTGCCTTGCCGGACATTGCCCTTTTTGTCGTTCATGCAGATTTCCACGCCGATACTGTTCGCGTTGCGGCATTCTGGGTGCCGGTAGGTCTTGGCCCCGCAGTGCCATGCCGTGTCCGTGTCCTTGACCGACTGCCAGATCTCGTTTTCGTCGCAGAAGTAGTGTGCACTGGCCCCGACCTTTTCCCGCGCGAAGTAATCCGCGTTGTTTTTGGCCGTGTCGCCCTGATTGGACGTGTAGTGAATGACAATGTACTCCACAGGGCCGGAACGCCCGGCGGCATAGTTGCCTGAATGGGACTGTTTGAAATTGATTTTCATTTTTCGCCACCCCCCTTCCCTTGCAGCTGCTCAACGGCCTGCATGATAACGTCAGGCACCGGCAAGCCCATCAGTCCTGCGTTCTCGATGATCGAGATGGTCTCATTGACCACATAGGCGATGACTACCGCGTCACGGACAAACGCTGTGCCCAGCACGATATCCAGACGTGCAGCCACGAGCACGATCACCAGCGTCATGCCCTTTTTGAGCAGTCCTTGCCAGCAGGCCGCACTATTGAGTGCACCGGTTGTGCTTTTGTCACTGGAATGGAACACGCCCGCGACGACGAGGCCGGACGCATAGTCAATGGCCATGAAGATCAGCAGCGTGATGAGTGCGGCATCCAGACCACCGAACAGCTGCCCAATCACGCCGCCGATCACGCCCGCGCCGGTCATCACAGCGGCTTTGGTCTCTGTCAAATGAATCATATGTACCCTCCTAAAGCGTGTAGTGTGGCTTGTCCTCGCCGAAAAACCGCCATCTTATTACGTCGTCCAGCACGATGGCCAGGGCGCTCAGTGCTACCCAAAGCAGCGCAAACTGCGGGCAGATCTGCCCCATCAGGTTGCCCGGCATATCCGAATAATCCCAGATACCCCAGCCCAGCCACAAGTTTACGACACAGCCGACCGCAAACTCGGCGGCCGTGGCGATGATGGCCCCGGCGACCACCTGCGGAATCAGCCGCCAACTCGTCCAGATCTCATTGAGGCCGCCGATAACGATGAACAGGAACGCGGCGAGCAGGAACATTGTCCAATGGCTGCGCCCCCTCCAGAGCACCTCAAACGTCACGTACATCGATCCGCCGAAGTATCCCAGGTACAGGTATTTTCCCAACCGTTTCATAAGCTCATGCCCTGCGAGATCTTGGCCAGCACGGCATCCATCTGGGTCTGGGCCTCGGCCATGAGCTCGTTGTACTGGGTCAGGTACTCGCCGATCAAGGGCTGGCCATAGGTCACTGTCTGGATGTCCTCGGCAGTGGTCAAGCTGTTGACAAACTGCCTGATCTGGTTATGGTAGGTCAGCTGGCCTGTTTTGTACATGGACAGCGTGCCATAGATGGCGACCACATCGGCGGCCGGATAGTTCTTGCAGGGGCCGTTGTTCTCGTGGTAGATGTATCCGGTTGCGCCGGCCAGGCACGCCGTGAACATCTCCGAGATATTCGCCTGATCGGCGACGGTATAGGTAAAGGACTCTCGGGTGCCGCTGGGCAGATCGACCGACGTACCGGCATCGATGGCAGCGTTGCAGGCCGCAGAGATCTCCGCGATCTTGGCGGCGCGGGCGACCTCGACCGGCTCCGGTTCGGGTTCCGGGTCAGGTCCCGGCTCGGGCGGAGGCGGTGCGGAAAAAGTCTGATCGTCCGGATTATAGATCCAGTTCTGTTCGACCTCAGTCTCGTCGGCAGTCTGAATAAGGGCGGCAATAAAATCCGCGTGGTATCGCTGCTCGATTGGGATACCCGGAAAACGAGAGTCCTCGCCGGGGATGATCTCCATAACGACATTGTTTGCGTTCAGTCTGATGTATTTCAAGGTTTATTCCTCCTTACCATGTGACAATAACGACTCCAGATCCAAATCCGCCGTCCATTCCAGGAAGGCATCCAGACGATCCTTCCGGTATCACTAATAATTGTTTCGTAGAGTCCTCTGCCCCTCCAGAGCATCCGCCGCTCCCACTACCCGCAAAAATAGATGAGTCACTATTATTTGCCGATCCCCCTGCACCGCCAAATATTCTCTCTCCAGGCAAATATCCGCCTCCTCCGCCGCCGCCCGCGCCATTATAACTCCCAATTGTAACACCTCCACCTTTATTAGGAGCATCATCAGGCTGGTCATTATATTTACCACCAGCACCCCCCTCCGCTGTTAAATAGCTACCAAAAGACGTACTTCCTCCCGCTGTTCCATTTTTGTTTGGCTCCCCTCCTTTTCCTGCAGTTCCAATTGTGACCGGAATTGCGTCTGTACTTTCAAGTTTAATAGCCTTCATTTCAATACGTCCACCATTTCCCCCGCTCCCCGGACAATCATTTTCATTTTGTCTTGCCCCATTCGATCCACCACCTCCACCACCAGCTCCATATCCTCTCCCAGCTCCACCGCATTCAATTGACCTGCCTGCTCGTTTTTTTGTAGTATTTACTACTCCATACCCTCCTTTTCCTGCATCTCCCCCATAATAGCTGTATCCCTCATCCGGGTATCCTGCCCCACCACCGCCACCACCGCCGCCGCCACCTACGGCGATAACCTGAATGAGGTCACCGGCCTGCAGGCCATACATGGTCGGGTCAAACGATCCGGATTGCTCGAAAATTGCCAGTCCCATAAGATAAACCTCCCAAACAAAATTTCTTGTCAACCCGATACGGATTGAAGTGAATGTGTTTGTAATACTCCAAAAGCGGTGTTTTGCTGTACACAATTCCGGTCTTAGAATCGCGGATTACAACAAGAATTCCGTCGGATTCCGGCACCAGATAGTGTCGAATCATAGCGTATACCCCATAATTAACTGCTGGAATGTGCTACCGCCATACCGTTTGAGGTATCCAAGTGACACCGCCTGGTCGTTTTCCTCCGGGTCAGGCAAGCCTGTGACCGTCGCCCCGTTCGACATGACAATATTTCCGGTCATGGTGCCGCCGGATAGTTTTAGGTACTGCGACAATGTGTTGTTATCCGGCAGTCCTGCAAACGCATCATTGATGGTATTGATCGCCGTGCGCGCCTCGTTGACTTTTGCCATGAGGTAGTTATAGCCGTAGTTGTTCGGCAATCCCACCTCCTGCCCGGTCGGCGCAACGGTCTGGCCGTATGTCCAGTTTTCGGGCAGGTCTGCCGTCAGCGGACTAGGTAAGGGTTTAGTTGCCATTATGCCGTCCCTCCTAACGTAACAGGGATTGTATGCTTGAATACCGCCGATCCGGTCACCGGGACATAAACGCCTGCGGTTTCCAGTACATTCCCCGAAGCGTCCAATAGCTCTACCTGGGTAATCGGGTTGGCCTGAGATTCGAGCACGGTATAGGTGATGGTTGCGATATTAGCGTCTGTCGTTTTGCTCAGGCTGGTAATGGATATCGTGCCGTTGAGCCGTGCGCTTGCCACGTCGGACGCGACAAAGGACGCGGTCTGGTTCAAAAGTTCCTGCTGGATGCTTCTTTGCGTTGGCGTAACAATCACCCCTTGGTCTTGTTCACTGGCAAATGGGAGCACGCCAAGGCCCCAACTGCCAAGTCTATAGTTGTAGATCAGCCGCGATAGGTGCACCGTCTCGCTCATCTGGATGGGTGTGGACAGTAGCGGTCGGGACGTATAGACAATGTGTGCCGGCTTGATGGTGTTGAGCGTGACAGCCAGCTCCGACCAGTAATTTTTGTCCGCGGCAGATGCCTCAATGTACAGCGTGTAATTGGGGTAATCCACTTCAACCTGCCACTGTCCGGGCCCTATAATCTGGTCAAGTTTTTGGTAGAGGAAGCCCAACGTAAACGGCGGGCGGGTCGAAATGCGGTTGATGATGCGTGCACGGCGGAAATCTAACGTTTCCGTTTGCGGGTTTGGGATAATAGAAAACACTTTTTCCCATTGTGCAATTGACTGCGCGTCCATCGTCTGAAAAAAGAAATTGTTCGCAATGGCCTGGATCGCGTTCTGTAGTGCCGTAAACTGTTCGGTTTCGCTCTGGCAAAGGGCCTGATACTCTAGGATATCACGGAACCAGGTCGGCACATATTTGCAAATCTGGTCGTTAAAATCATACACTGAGGCTCACCGTCCCCATAGTCGGCACCTGCTGTACGGTGCCGGATTCGGTCAACATGATATCGGACGTGCCGCCGTTAAGCTGTAAATTCTGTACGTTCACTACGCCATCCACCGTCAGCATGGCGGCAATCACGCGGGAAACATACACATCTGCGGCATATTCCACATGGTCAGTTGCCAGCATATTGCCCCAGCTCTGCCGCACAGACAGCAGGTAATTGGAGATCGCTGTCTCGACCGGCTCTTGCACCTGCGCCAATTCGACGCCGGATGCCAGCATAACGGTTGCGGTCACGTTGATCTCAACCTCGGTCGGTGCGACCACCGTGACCTGTGCGCCGATGGGAGCCGTGCCAAGGCCAAGGCCCTGATTGGGCGGCGGATCTACGGCGTTCTGGACGTTCTCGACTAGTGTTGGGGATGCCGGGTTGAAATCCGCGCCCAGGATCGAGAGCTTAACCGTGCCGCCGCCGTTCCAGGTCGGCCACACCTGCACCGCGCCTACGCCGTCAATGGCAAGAACTTTGGTGCGGTAGTCTGCAATATTGCCGCCAAACGGCTTGTTGTTCAGCGCTTCGATGATGCGCGCCCGGAATTCGTCGTCAGTTTCGGTATCGTCGCCGGGCACCAAAATATCAGTGATCTGAGCCGAATCCAGACCAGAAATTGGAGTAATGGGCAGGATCGGGCCGACGTAGCTGTTTCCGATGGTGCCGGGCGTCTCGGCGGTCATCTGATATTGCCCGGTTGAGACTTTTTCTGTTGCGACAAGATTAATTGAGTTGTCGCCGTCGATGGTCGAGAATCGAGACCCCAGCGGGATATCGATGTTAAACACGCCCAGGCGTACCGCCGCGCTGGCCGGGTAACGGCTGACGCTGGCAATGATTGCGATATAGTCCAGCGATTGCCCGGAAGCTGTTTGTACAAACGCCTGTAGCTGTACCATGTTCAAGGACTGGTAAGCGTCGGACAAGGCAAGCGCAGGCGGGCCAAGCGCAGTTTGAATCATCGAGCCCTCGCGTTTATCAATCGTGTTTGGCACCTGATCCAGCATAGCCGCCAGGATATTGGCATAGGTTTGTGAGGTAAAATCGATCACGTAAGCGTCACCTCCAAAGTCTGGATGATATCGCCAAAAACAGTCTTGACTGTGAAGGAGGCGGACAAAACCCCGTCATTGTTGTAGGTATACTGGTAGTCCTCGACCGCGACCACACGGGAATCGATAGACAGCGCGTCCCGTACCCGGCGCAACAACTCAGTGGCGACATAGCCGGAATCCAGGCCCACAAGGCCGTCCAGTTCGCTCCCAAAATACGGGCCGTAAATCTGCCATCGGTACCGCTCCACGCGCAGCATGATTTCTACGGCCTGCTGCATAGCCGTGAGGCCGTCTGCCATGCCGCGAATGCGCCGGGTGGCCGGGTCTACGTAATATGTAAGCGTCGGCTGCTCGACGATCTGCAAAGTATTCGACAGGCTCACCGGCCCATCGAGCGGCGTAATTGCCATGGGATCGCCTCCTATTTGTGTTCAAAAATACGGGACAGCACGATAAATTGCTGGCCGTGCATGACGCGCAGTAACAAGACCTTGTCCCCCACTTCCAGCTTACGGTTCAAAATGATAAACCCGTTCTCAATTGGAAGTTCTTCTTCATGCTCCCAGCATACAATATCCTGTGCCTGTAAGGTAGGGTCGTACCCGTCCGACACCAGCGACGTTTCGCCCAGATAGGAACCGGTCAGGTCGGTCGTGGTCGCGCCGCACTGGGAACATGTATGATGATGCCCTAGCGTCTGGATGTAGTGTTTATGGTTCAGGATCGGAATCTTCTTTTCCACGACGGGCTCCGTAAGGATAAGGCTTTGCTCCCGCAGCGGAGCCATTGCCACTTTTGTCGTGATCTCCAACGGGCTTTCTGATGTGACGGTGCCGATGGTCATATCGGTCAGGCCGCCCGCGTCCATGCTGTCCTGCGCCATGCGGTAAATCAGTTCTGCGAGTTCCATTTAAATCTCCATCGTTTCCAGGCTCATGGTGTGTACGTTCTGCTGGAATGTGTGCGTGACTTTTTCCAACAATACCCACTGTTCTAGGTTGATGTCTCCTAGCTGGTAAATGTGCATGTACACCATCTGCCCTGCCCGCAGGCCGGGCACGCCTAACGCCTCGACCTTGAGCGTGCGCAATCGCCGATTGTAATACTCAAGCATCTGTTTGCCTTGCTCGGCAATCTGCGCTTCGTTCAGGTTTTCGTCCACCTGCGCATAATATTCCAGCAGACCCCATTTCCCAATATTGGTGCTGTCCTGGAACTGGTACACGTCAGCATGTCCGGTTTCTTCGTTCGGGCGCGCCAACGTGATGCAGTTGTACGTCTGTTCATCGATATCGGTCTTGTAGGTGTAGTCGGTTGCATAGGAGGCGTCACCGATCATAATCTCGGATTTCATGTTTTCCGGTGACCGCAGGCAAATGCCGTTGCCGTCGTCGTACAGCACATAGATTTTCCCGGTATTCAAAAGCACCTGTTCAAGCACGTCGCTGATGATGTCTAAGCAGCTCGTTTCCTGGTCCTCAGTGTACTGCGGGATGGTGTAGCCGGTGCTCTCCATCGTGCCCGTCTCAACCTGCAAGTCCGCGCAAATCTGCTGGATGATCGATTCGGCGGTTTGGTCGTAAAAATTGTACACGGCGCTCGCCTTGAGGTAGCGCAGGCGGTCGTAGCATGTCGTCTCGATGGTGCCCCAGCGGTCTTTGGATTTCGTGAATACCCAGCCATAAAATATGAGCTGGCCGTCTACCGAAAACCGCACGGTGTCGCCCTCGAGGTAGTCAAGCTGCCCGGCCTTTTGCAGCGTAAATTTGAGTTCGCCCGGCTGGCCGGTGCGGTTGGTCGTGTACGTCACCTCGGTTGTCACCGTCGTCACGTCGAAGATTTGCCCGGTGCGCTTGTTCGCAATCAACAGTTCATATACCATTGGTATTCACCACCTGACAATCCTCAGCCTTGACCCAGCCTACAAAATTATTATTGGCGTCCCGTATCATAACAGGATAGGGTGTTAACGGGTCTTCGGTAACAATGCGGCTGACCGTACCAATCAGGCCGGACAACTGCGCAGACGGAGCCTCTCCATTGTTGCTGCCGTATACCGGTCCGGTCGCCTTGACTGCAGCACCGACATAGAGTTGACCGGGGGCGATTGACCGCGGCTGTGACACCGTGGCCGTCTGTGCACCCCCTGTCAGTGCAACAGTGCCGTCGGCCTGCTGCTGTAGCACGCGCGGCGTATAGTCTCGATATTCGGTAATCTCTAGCGAATAGTAGAAATCGCCGGTCTCTGCGCCGCGTTCCTCATATTCAAACGAGGTGACCAACACTGGCATGCCGGTTTCGCTGGTCATGTACGCTGTGCCGTCCTCATAGTACCGGACAGGCGTATAGATTACCGGGACGCGGTCGTTCATGGCCGATTCAAAAAACTGGATGTAAAATTCGGGTTCCCGGAACTCGTTCGGCGTCACAACAAATGGGTCGTCCGGCCTGCCTGGGAAAAGCCCGTCCCACGAAATGACCTTCAAGGCCGGGATGCGCGGGATCATAATCGGGCCGAGCGCCAACACGTTATAGTCGTCGTTCTCGTTGTCCTTGCTGACGTTGACCTTCTCCGGGTTGACCGGCATACGGATTACTTGCCCATCCCGCGCGAAAAAGAGGCCGTAATTATTTGCCATTGTCTTGCCTCCTTAAACTCTCGCGTAAGCGCGGTAGGTACCAGACGCACGCTGTTCAAGCAGTACGGTCTTGATCGCGTCTGCAAGTGCGGTGCGGTCGGCTGCTGTGTTGCCGGTGTTCTGGCCTGTGACGTTGATGACCGGTGTCTGTGACGTAAGGTTTACCTGCGCGACGTATTGCCGTTCGGCCAGGTCAACGAGCATTTGCAAGTCCTCTTGCGCCATATCCACAGATTTCTTTAGCGCGGATGTATTTGCGGCCGTTTTTCCTGTGTTTTTGGCTACATCTCCGATGTCATAGTTTCCATACCCACCGTAATCAAAACCGCTGCCGCTAGACTGATTCTGCATCTCATTCTGAATCTGCGCAATTTCATTCAACCGGGCCTGCCTGTCTGCCTCATGTTCAGCAATCATGTTCTGCAAGTTTTGTTCGCGCTCTGCTTTTTTTGCAGCATTGTCCGTTCGGATTTGGCTTAAATATCTTTCGTTTTCAGCTTTTAAAAGTTCTGCCTCTGCCTGCGCTTCTGCGCCAAATGTGACTTCTTCAACCAGCGGAATCGATGTGTTCGCAACTGCATTTAATTTTGAAATGAACTGATTGAGCAAACTAATTGCGCCGTTAACCATGTGTTGAATATTAGAAAGTACATTTGCGCGCATTTGAATGACAGCGTTGCTGACCGCGACCCCAGCTTCGGCAAATTTCAGTCCCATTGCATCGAGAAAATTCATAACTGCATATACGCCGCGAAAGAATGTTTCTTGGAAATATCCCCAATAGGTCAAAACCGTGTTGACCATGATGAGCCACGCAACACGAATTCCGCCTACCGACTGTATCCACTGCGAAATGGCATAAACGATGATTCCGATCACAACCGCAATGGCTAAAAGAACCGGGTGAGCCATTAAGGCGGCAAAAAACGCCTTTGCCGCGCCTGTCGCAATCCACTGCGCTATGCTATAAAATGCTACGGCGACGGCCAGGCCGTAAAACAAAGAGGTTAAAGTGTCCAAATGCGGCTGCAAAAATTGAGCAAGTGAGCCGACCGCATCAAAGAGCGGTTGGAATGTATGCAGTAAAATATTTTGAATTTGCGTTACAAGTTGGCTGAACGTCACAGGCATAGCAGAAAATTTTGCTTCGGTTGCTTCCGCTGCCCCTAGCAAAGATTCCTTGACGACTTCTGCGGTCAATTGCCCAGCGGAAGCCATTTCCCGCAATTCTCCTACGCTAATATCCAGCTCTCTTGCAATTGTCTGCGCGATACTCGGCACCTGCTGCAAGATGATACGCAGGTCACTACCCTGCAATACGCCGAGGCTCAGGCCCTGCGTCAGCTGATAGATCGCGGATTTAGCTTGCGTAGAGCTTGCGCCAGCAATGACCAATTGCTTGTTGAGCTGTTCTGCAAATGCTACAAGCTCATCGGTTCCAGAGAATGCGTTCCCCGCCATCGTTCCTAGATTCGCTACCATGTTCGTCATATCCTGATAGCTGGAGCGGGAACGCATGGCGGCTTGATAAATATCCTCTTGCACCTGCCGGGTCCGCTCCAGGCTCCCAGTTAGCAGGTTAATGCGCGCAGTTGCATTGGCATATTCATCTGCCAGGCCAACAATTGCTTTGATTCCACGTAGGCCAGCGTAGGCACTAACCAAGTTCCGGACACCACGCGCCAAAGAATCAGACGTACCAATGCCGGATTGCATTCTCTGATTTACGGTTTCCTGTGCTTGCGCCGCCTGCTGCGCGCTTCCGGACATAGAATCCATTTGTGCGCGCAGCGCCTCATATTCTGCCGTAACTGTGCGAATTCTGCTGCCGGTACGTTCCAGGCTGGAATCTAGGTTTGAGAAAGCAGTGCTATTTTGGTTCCCTGCGGCAACCAGGCGCTGCTGTGCCGCCATCTGCGCATCAAATGTCGCATTCAGGCGAATAAGTTGTCGCTCCATGGAGGCGGCGATTGACCGGTATTGTTCCAGTGGGATAGTGGCGCTTTGCGTCGCCGTCCCTGCTGCCTGCTGGCTTCTCGCATAGCTGTCCACAGCTTGCTGTGCGCCAGCGCTTGCTTGGCTCGCTCGTTGCGCACTGTTTAAAAAGCGCGAAAAGGCGTTGGAAAAACGGTCTTCAAGGCTTAAAACTTCTCGAATGATTCCCAAAATATCACCTCTTCTTCGCTAGCTCTTTTCTTGCTTTTATCTCTCTGTTAATGAATTCGCACAACAGCGTTTTTTCTCTGAATGGCAAATCATCAAATTTGCTCGGGGGCCATCCGTGATTGACAAACATGTAATATGCACATACTGTCTCAGCGTCGCCCCCGTCAATTAGTTTTTTGCCTCTTCCCCGATCTCTTCTGGTGACTGGAATCCAGAAATATCCATAATCTCGTCAAGAAGCCGATTGTATTCACCGGTCAGCAGCATCTTGCCCGGAACCAGTGCCGGGTCTACTACGCCGTAAAAATCGCAGATATCTTTCTGTGTAAAGTCCGGGGATTTTACTGATTGCAAGATGAGCTGGTGCGAATAAGCGGTCTTATCAAAAAAATCGACTGTCTGTCCTCGCTCCTTAACTCTGCGCGTGCATTGTTTGACCAGCCGTTCATTTTCCTCCTGCGACAGTGCACGAATCACGAACGGGACAGGATTGCCCTGCTCATCCTGGAACCGTGTGGAGATGATGACCTCCTTTTCCTGGTTAGCGGATACCGGATGAAGAAATGCCGAAAGAGTTGCCATAAGTAATCCTCCTTTAAGACCCGAGCTGTGCGGGGTCGGTGAATCCTTCAAGCTTTTGAACGTCGCCCACGCTGAACGAGATTTCAACATCAAGCATGGACGTTTCCGCATCCAATTTGGATAGCGGGATCTCACCGGACAGCTTGCAGCGATAATACGCCATGACGCGGGTGCCGATTGTGGTTGTTGGGTCGTTGTTCGTAATCTGTAGATCGAAATACGGCATATGGCCCGTGTGGATGTATTCCAGCACCATATCCAGGAAGTAGTCCGTGCAGTAGTACAGCGTCGCCGTGCCGGACAGCTTCGCGCCTGCCGCCTTTTCCTGGATGATGCGCGTGCCGACAACCTTCATGTCCTCGGACTGGATGTCTGCGCTGGTGTTGATATTTTTGAGCATGAACAAAAGGTGTTGCTTACCGCCCTCATCAGTCAGGAACGCCGAGCCCTCTGCGCCCATGACGGTATCACGGGCAAGTAGATACTGAGTATTCGCCATGTCTGCCTCCTTACGATACCGTGACGGTCATGTAAATCTTTTCGACCGAGTCTACCGCCTGAATTGCGACGTTGACCACAATCGAATCCACATCATCACCCGGAAGGACTTCCACGTCCTCAGCCGTGAAATTCTGGATGGCGCGGGCATTTTGCAGCGTGGTCATATAGCCGACAATCGCCATGCGGAACTGCATGCGGCCCGTGTCGTCGTTATCTACAACACCGATGAAATTGTCAGAGAACTGTTTGTAAATGTCGTTTGCAATCGAGTTGCACAGGCGAATCACGCGGTTTTTGCGGTAGACCTTGCCGATATCCTGTGTATAGGTCACGAGGCTGTTAATATCGGTCTCGACCTTGACCACGTTATCCTCCGCGAACAGGGTAAACTGCCCAGCATTGATCGCGGCAACGGCCTGCGAATTGGTCAGCACCGGAGACACCGTGACCGCGTCCGGGTATGCCGCGTACGTGAGCGACTGATTGTACTGTGCGCCCGCCTGTGCGCCGCCCAGCCACCAGCAAACCTGCTGTTTGGTCAGCTCGGTGCCGTCGGACAGTGTGACGCCGGTCTCGTTATCAATTACAAAACGGCTGTCCGGGTTGGTCATGCCTGCCGCTACGAGCTGGCAGTACTGGCCGTTTTCGTCCGCTAGACGCTTGACAAACGACTGCATAGCCGTGAGCACCGTGCTGTCCGTACCGTCATAGATCAGGATGTCGAAGTCGTACGGCTCAATCACGGAAAGGAATGTGCTGTATGCTGTGGCTTCTACCGTGCCGTCTGCGCCACCAGTCAGTGCCGTGCCGGTGTTGGCCACAAGCGCGCCCGTGCCCGAGAACGTGACCCAGGCATTTGCCGTCAGCTCTTGGACTGTCTGAGCCTGCTGAGAATCTACGATTTCACCGTCTACGACCGTGGATACGGTGAAAGTGTCCTCGTTATCCGCATCCTCTGTCACAATTACCGTGATGCTATTGCCACGGGCGCCGGGATACAGTGCGGTCGCGGTCAGCGGGCTAATCTTGGCAGATGCCTGGGAAGAACTGGTTGCCGAGGGGCGATACAAAAGCACCTGCCGAGGCGCGCTTGTCCGGTTCGTGCCCTTGAAAATCTCGCGCAGAAACATTGCGCCGGGATCGGTGATGGGATAACCGCAATATGGGGTTGTATCGGCTCCATTGTCTACGGTCATAACCTGCCCGACCGGGCCCCAGCTCATGGGCTCACAGATTGCAACAACGCCACGGTCGCCTACAGTTAGGTCCAGTCCAGTGCCGGACTTAAAACGGATATATACGCCGGGACGGACTTTCGATTGTGTTGTCCATACTCCGCCAGCCATATTTTCACGCTCCTTTTCTCTTGTTTGAAATTCTTCCTAATTTCCATCCGTTCTCCAAATAGGATGAAAGTGTTTCTATGGAGACAACTTTTTCCTTCTCTCCGTTGTTAATTCGTTTTCTTCCTTTTGTGGGAGGCGCTTGCTTAGCCCGGCTTTCGCGTAACTTTTTGCGCCGATCCTCTCTGTTAAAGACTTTTCGCATACTTTCCTTATATTCCGGATCGGCAAAACGCGCCTTCATCCGCTCTGAGCTACGTGCGCGCTCTTCTTCTCTGGAATATCTTCTTTTTTGTCCCGCACTTACATTTTCTTTTGAAATAAGTCCGGTTTGGAACGCATGCACAATATTTTCTTGATTGGTGACCCATTCGAGATTTTCAACACGATTATCTGTTTTTATCCCATTTTTATGGTTTACTTGCCTTTTATGGTTGGGATTTTCTAAAAATGCAGAGGCCACCAGCCGGTGTACAGACAGAGACTCGCACCGGTTATCCGGCCTACTTCGTAAGCACACAACCTGGTATCCGTCTCGATCGATTTTAGGTTTAAGCTCGTGAACCAACTCAATCTTGCCGAGGCGTTTTGCGAAGCTTCTAACTCGACCTGTAGAGGATATTTCGTAACGGCCTTCCCATGTGGAAATCGGGGCCCACCTTTCCGCCATTATTTGTCACCTCCGAAAAACTTCTTGACGAGGTTCGCAGCCTCGCCCATGGTGTATTCCTCTTTTGTGAGGATAGCCCGCAAAAAATCGGGCTGGATGTGTGCAAAACGCTTGCTTTTCAGAAGCGCTTCGCGGGGGTATTTCTTACGATTCGTCAAGTGCGTTGACCTCCTCATTGAGTTCGTCAATGCGCCGCATTTTGACGCTGTCCTTGTCCGGGAACACAAACACACGCAGCTCAAATTTGTAATGCAGAGCATCTAGGTCAATGGTCGCCTCGCGGTCATACGTGCGGACAAGCCCGGTATTTGTGCCATCGGTATAGGGAAACGTCTCCATGACCATGTCCAGCGCCTCGGCTGCCGTCGTATAGCGCCGCTGCAAGTCGGGCAAGTTGTAGTCCTCCAAATAGGTAAGGTCTATGCCGATCTCGCGTAGGAAGCGGCCCGCAGGGTATTTGTGAATACGGGAATAGCGCTGCTGCAAAAATGCGCACGGACATTTCGTTCCCTGCTGGTTCGGGTCGGCATAAAACGTCACGCCGGGCAGCACGTTTTTGAGGTACGCCGCCAGGGATTGCGCTACGGTTTCGATTGTGAAATTCATCTCATTAACCTTTCAATCTCTTTCCCCAACTCAGAAAGCACGGCCTTTTCGTATGCTTCTTTGCCTTTGTCTGTCATAAACTCGCCCTTCACATAGCTGGTTTTTGTGCCGACCACTAATCCTACTTTCTTGGAAGCGTCATATTCCAGCAGTCCTGATTCGGGATTGATATACAGCCCAGGTACAAAATGCCTCGCCATTCGATGACCGTCGTTGACGTACGAAGCGTACGGCTGATTGTTGGCAAGAACTGTTACATAGGTACTTCCGCCAGACAATGCGCCGCCCATCGGTTCGGTTTTGCTATCAGTCGCCCAATGCGCTTTCAGCTCGCCCGTGATGGTTCCTGTTCCGATATATGGCCCACGCCCTGTACCGGCTTTAGGCGGGGTCGCAGCTTGCGCGGCCTCAATTGCCCGCAACGTGGCGTCTTTCGCCACCCTAGCAAGTACTTTTGGAACGTCCGCCTGCACTCTTTTCAATTGCTGTATCCTTTGTTGTAGCGATACGGAATAGCTCATAGATTGACACGCTCCTGTTGCAGCAGCCGGATTTCCTGATGGGCCAAGCCGGGCATGATCGCGCCGAACGGCTCATAGTACAGATTCGGATCGGCTGCAAACGCACGAATCACCGGGCCTGCCCGGCCAAGCCGCCCGCCGCGCGTGATCATCAGCTCATCCCCCGCCCGGACATCTATCGAGATGTCGCAAGCCAGGTGGTCGTTCTGCTGCACGTCTGCGGCGGTAGTGGTCATGTTGATGGGCTTGTTGTCGCTCTGATAGACCCGGCAGGGGATTCCCGTCTGCACCTGCTGTCTCTCATGTCGCGTGAGCGCGCCATCCTGCACATCCTGCACGCGGTAGATATCCATAGTATCCGTATACCAGTCAGTCCAGTTCATGGTTTCACCTCGTTCAAATTACATAAGTGCCACTCATGCCAATCAACTTTGCCCGGTTAGCCAAAATTTGTCCATACGTCGTCGAATTGAGATCGCCCCAGTCCTCTGTCCCTGCCGTGATTGCGGCGGTATCATAGGTCACAGAGGCATCGCCCAATTTTGCGGCCTTAACCATGCCGACCAGCGCACCGGATGCGGCCGCAGCGGCGGGTGTTTCATTGCTCGCCGCATAGCCTCTCAGTGAGATCGTGACATAGTGCGCGACATACAGCCCGACGGCATACCGCCAACCATCCAGCCATTTGTCCGGTTGAATGGACACGTTCGCCATCCGGATAATCTGCGCCAGCATGGCCGGGGAACCCAGGAATTCACCCTCAGAATTGAAAAACTGCGGGTAGTCCTCCTGAAATTCCTCCACCGTGTAATTCCCTACGCTCGACCCAATATTGGCCGCAGTGGATTTTACGCCGAAAAATTGAGGTTTCATGCAAAACATACCCGCAATCCTCCTTTATTCCTCAGAAATTGCCTTGCCTCGGCGCGTCCTGACTTTCTTTTCGGCCGCTTTCTGGCTCTCCCTGTCCGAGGTGCCGGTGGGGACGATCTTGCCGTCCCGCACAAGCGCCTGGAAATAGTCGGTCTGCGCTGCCCATTCGGGAATATCGGTCATCACATCACGCCGCAGCGCAATAGCGGTAGAGCCGTCGGGCGCGGGAACGATGACGTTCCGTTTGCTCAGTACAAACATCTAGCGGCCTCCGTTTAAATTCCGTCCCAGTAGGTGAGGGACGTGGGGTAAAAGAGCTGCACTTCGGAGATATTTGCCATGTATGCAGTGTCGTAGCAGACATTTTCAACGTTGGGCTGGGACATGATGCGAGACAACGGAACCATCTCGTCCATCTTGACGAATCGGCGGTCATTGTTGTACACAACCATGCGGTCAGCATCCGCTGTGCCAGCGCCCTTGCACCAGACCGTTGCACCAATGAACAGATCGCCGCCGTTTTTGGTTGCGACGTTGTTTTTCATCACATAGTCGTAGATGGTTTCGGTTGCCAGGTCGGTAACCTTGGTAGTCAGGATGTAGTTGTACTGCTCATAGGGGAGCAGGATATGATTGGGCATTGCGCTCGGGTCGTACTCATTTGCCGCCCAGGCTGTGGTCAGTGCCGTATTGATGTCGGTCAAAATCTGGTCTGCGTCCTTGGTGCTCCACTTCGTTCCAGAACCCGTACCGGTCGCGGCAACCGTGGTCTCTACAGCATCCGGGTTGTTTACCAGACCGGTCGTGCCATATTTTTCCAGGCCGACGTAGACGTTCGCGTCCATGTGCTTGTCATAGGCCATGCGCACGCCGTCGGACAGCAGGTTGTCCAGCGAACGGCCGATATAGTTCGAGCGCTGCATATCCTGGAACATGACGCGCAGAGCTGCCGCAAACACGTGCGCCTTGTATACGCCCTTATCTACAGATGCCTGAACGGTCGGGATGCCGTTCGCACCGCCTGCGGTTACAGGGGAATTGACCGCGCCGCCGGTAATGCCGTAGCTCACAGCCATGGCAGACACATAATCCACCCAACCGCCGCCGGTCTCGATGACGATATCACGAGGATAAGTAAAGTTCACCAGCGGCTTGCGAATCATGGGGTCGCGCTTTTCCAGCTCAGATGTCAGAAATGCACCGCCGGTCGCAATGCCCGCCGCGTCCATGACGGGCATATCATTCATGGGCGAGGTTGCCTTGCCGCCAATCACGCCCGCGTTAAAGGTGCCAATATTCGTAAAACTCATGTATTTATCCTCCTTTAGGCGTTCAGCTTGGTCAGGATGACAAGCTCGGCAACGCCGTTTGCGTCAGCCGGGCCGCCCCACTGGCAGTTGGTCAGGGCCACGGTCTTGCTGCTCTCATTGTTGGCGGAGAAGCCGCCCACTACGCCGGTGGTGTAAGTCTCACTGGTGCCGGTCCGCACGTACACCGCCCCACCCAGAGCGGGGGTGCCGTCGTAGCATTTGACATTGATGGAACCGCGCTGGAACACGCTCACGGGCTCACCAGGGGCGTACTGACCCGCCTGCTGGTCCAGATAGGTCAGAGCGCTCTTGATCTCGCAACCGGCCACTCCCACAAAAGTAGTGGCGGTAAAGCTGGCACCGGCCTGGACTACAGCGCCATCATCATAGACAAGGGGCGCGCCGAAGGGGATTGCAGCCTCTCCACCGGCGGGTCTGGTTTCGACGATCATATCGGGCTGGCGGGCGTAACAGCCTGCAAACCCATGGGGCATTTCCTTGCCGATTACCTGGGGATTCAGTCCCATAGAAAAATCACTCCTTTACGAATTCGCCAACATCCCCGCTGTGCGGAGTGCGGCCAGAAGATTGTTGAAATCCTGTTGTGTGGGGGCGGCGGATAGATCCGCAATAGCGGCCATCTGAAGGACTCCGCCTCTCACCGATGTCGTGGCATCCGGTAGGGTATAACCGGGGCCTGCCGGGCCTTGCGGCCCTTCTGGGCCCTGCTCCCCTTGTGGGCCTTGTGCGCCGGGCGCTCCATCTGCACCAGCCGGGCCTTGTGGGCCGGGGTCACCTTTAGCTCCCTGCGGGCCTGCTGGGCCCATGATATTGGCACCTGCAACGGCAGGCATTCCGGCCTTGCTGGCCGTCCAGGTCAGTTCTCCAGATTCGCTGACGGATGGCTTATAATAGCCTCCGTCCTCTCCGGCGAGGCCAGAAACAGCAGGCACAGGGCCAACGTATGCAATGCGCAGTTCCGCTACGCCGTTGTTGTCTGCCGGGCCATTCCATTGGGCGTTGGAGAGCGCCACGACATTTGCGCCGTCGGCCTCTGCCTCAAAGCCGCCCACAGAATAGCCCTCAGAGGCGGCGACGCGAACATATACCGTTCCGTCAATAGTGGGTTCGCCCTTCTGACATTTCACGTTGATGCAGCCACGTTGGAAAACGGAGACTGGTTCAGCAGGGGCATACTGACCCACATTCTGGTTGAAAAACTCCGCTGGGCTCTTGACCTCTCGCCCCGCCACGCCAATGAACTGGTTTCCGGTATTTCCGTCCCCCATAGGAAGAACTGCACCGTTTTCCCCGCGTACCAGCGGCGTGCCGAACAGAATAACCGTCGCGCCGCCCAACGGGGCCGTGTTGACGATCATATCCGGCTGTCTGGCGTAGGAGCCCGCAAAGCCGTGGGGCATATTCCGCCCAATCGTCTGAGGTTTCAGGGGCATTGTTAGCCCTCCTTCTTGTTGTGCGGATTTCTCGCAGCGTAGGCGTTCGCAGATTCCGCGCACACCTGCTCATAGGTGGTTTTGCTTGTCTTGTGTGCATTCGCCTGGGCGCTGTCCATAGCCGCCTTAACGATATCCGGCATGGCGTCCTTACCCTGGACAGCGGACAGCAATGCGTCAGTGACTTTGGCGCGCTGCTGCTTGTCTGCAATGGCGGCAACCGCCGGGCGTACCTTTTTCAGCAGCTCTACGGCTGCATCTCTTGCCGGGCCTGCCGCGCAATCGTTCTCAACCGGGATGGTCAGCGCGCTGCCCTCCTTCTGTTCGCCCGATAGTCTCTCGATCATGTCATCGAGGTCGGTCTCGTCGTGGAGGGGGTGCTCTCCCCGTCCGCCTCGTGCCTTGGCCTCCAACATTTCGAGGATGCGATCCAGCTTAGACCCGATGTCGTCCCCCTTGGGGGCCTTCTCGACCATCTCATCCGCTTCGGGCTTGGCTTCTGCGGGTGCCGCCTCCTGCGCGGGCTTCTCGCCTGCGGGTTCAGCGTCCAGCGCGGTTGCCGTGGTCTGCACCATCTGGTCGAGCTCTTCCGGGCTTGCGTCCCTCGCCGCCATGCCAAAGGCGGTTAGGATCGACTTCCAAAATTCTTTCATGGTGTTAATTCCTTTCTCCGCCTCTGTGGCGGCGTCCTTTATCGCTACCTCGTGGCCTGCGCGCCCCTTTGGCACGATTGCCACGTGATTGCCTCTGATATGTTCCTGCCGGTATCCGTCCCCATCTGGGACGTAATTGCACAGATACCCGCACGAGACCTCCCGTTTGACAGCGTTCCTCACCTCATTGGCGAGGTTTGCGTCATTGATATACAGGTCGGCCACGATGTGATCCCCATCCTGCCGCACGTTCTGCGCATGGCCCTTGGTGTATGCGGCATAGTTCTCCGGGCTTACGTTTTCGGGCGGGTGCCCGTCCGTGACCGGTTTCCCCTCAAAACTGGCAATTGTCGCATTTTCAAACACGTCCGCTGGATATCGCTGCACTGTGACAACCCTCTCAGGGTCTCCATCCAGCATCAGTTCCCGCGCCAAATAGTTCTGCGGCCCTGTGCGGGCGATTGGCACGTCCTTGCAGATCAAAAAACCTTCGGGCGTGTCTACCAGGTGGGGGCTAATCTGCGAGCCGTAATATGCAATCTGCATCACTCCACCCCCGGAACCAGTTGTTCTTGGTCGGCGCTCTGGCCGCTCATAGCCTCGGTCAGGAGGTCTCCGATTACAGCAATGTGGTCTAATTCGTCTGTCATAACCTCCAGCAGCTTGGGAATCGCGCTGTTTGGAGCCAGCGCCATAACGGCCAGATACAGGCGAACGGTTTCGTTTTCCCCGGCCAGGGAGCGTTTCAGCAGGTCGATGTATTCTTGGTTGTAGTCCATGTGTCATCACCTCTTTCGGGCAAATAAAAAGGAGCCAACCACCGAGAATTTCTCAGCAGTTGACCCCGTTTGGTCCGTCCGCTTCAACATTTAGAAGTGGGAACAATGTTCAGTTATGCAGCCCCTGAAATCAGCAGTCGAAATGTTTCCCTACCCTTCGGCGTGACCATGGTTTGTGTTCCTCCCCACCGGGTTTTGTCGTTGAAACACTCTTTTAGCTCAAACAACCCATCGTCAACGTGCCGCTGATAAGGCATTAACTTTTTCTTTTTGTCCCGGTAAAGATATTTTCCGTCCAAAAGAAAATTTACGAACTGTTTCGGCGGCACATTCAGCTCCTTCGCGGTCTCTCGCAGTCCGGTCAACAGGTTACGGTCAACCAGTTCATCAAAATATGCTGCTTTAGGGGCCATGATCTGGTTTTCCACCGTCAGAGCTGAGAGCCGGGCTTCGCGGTCGGCCAGGGTCTTTTGCGCTACCATCAGCGCTTTTGCCATCAGCTCTTCCGGGGAAAGTTCATCCTGATTGATGATGTACCCGCCGTTCTTTCGGATGGATGGCAAAACTTCGTCGAAAACCCAGCTCTCAAATTTGTCTGCGCCGGGGAGCTCGGATTTTGCCGCGAGGCGATAAACGTCTCCCTCTGGAATAAAATTGGTGATCTGGTCTCTACCCAAGCCGTCGGTGAGGTGGCGTTTCACCACCCCACGGCAATGTTGCTTAATTGCGTTGGTGGGGTCCTTGTATCCCAGGGCTATCGCCACATCTTTGGCGCAAAACAGCACTTTTCCGTTTTCCTCAATAGTGCGGATTTTCCCAAACTCTGGGTTGTCGAAAATCATTAAATCGGTCATTGTGTTCGCTCCTTTCAGCATTCCGAGCACTCCTTTATGTGCTCTGTTTTTAATGTTTTCCGCTTGATATGTATGATTTTTACAGAGCCATTCGGCCCTGGAATCAGCTCAACCCTATCCCCTTTGGATAAGACCGTTTCAATTGCTCTAATCGATGTCGGCGTCAGATTCACGGTTTGCCTCCCTATACAGCCGTTTCCACTCTCTGTATTTCGCGTCATCTGCCTGTTTGTGCTTTTGGAATGTCGCAAATGTTTTCGGCGTCGCGTCTGGAATTGTGATTCTATATTTTTCCCACTGGCGGTAATCTGCCAGCCACTTGCGCCGTCCAGCTTCTTTTTTGCGGTACGCCTCGACCTGTTTTTGTGTCCGTGGGTCTACGCTGTACGGGTTTTTGGCCGGGTTGGAAAAGTCCTTGATTTTCTGAATTTCCTCCGGTGTCCGGCCTGCGGCTGTCCACGGATAGACGCTATGCAAACAACCAGGATGGATATTTAACCATGTATTCGATAATATATCCGGCCCCGCCGGGTCTACCTTGCCAAACGCATCGGCCAACGGCGGAAAATCCGGATCATTGCCGCTTTTGGAATACACGCGGCCCTCATACGGCGCGCACAATTTGCAGGTCGTCCCGTGGGAGGATATCTGGTATAGGTCGTGCGCGTCATCTGCGGTTAGTACTGCCATGACCTCTGCCTGCCGGTTGGTGGTGCGCAGTACCATGCTGCCGTAGGTGTGTAGGCTCCAATCACGGCCAGCCCTGTCCGTAAACGCCCGGATTCCCTCGCGCCTGAGCCGGTCAACAAACGCCGGTAAGCCCGCGCGCGGGTCGCCTGCCTGCATGCCTGCGGAGATTTCCAGCGCAATATTGCGGATTACTCCGGGCTGTTGTGGCCCAATAATGGCGTCTCGCAGCGTTGTATCTACGGTATTGCATGCGTCCACGATCTCGCCCATCAGATTGCCGACCAGGACATCCACGACCGCGTGCTGGGTAGATGTCAGCACACGCGCATTGTAGTAGCCTGCCTGGTGTTTCTCTCGGGGCTGTAATAGGCGGTACGCCTCCGGGACACGCTCATAAAATGTCTGCTCGATCATTTTTGGAACGTATTCCCAGCTCTCGGTTTGCAACTCGTTTAGGATTGCCTGCACCCGTTCTAGGGCTGCCACTGTGTGGTAGTCGATCAGCCGTTTGGCGCGCAGGCGTGCAATCTCGTTGATAATATCGGTCTCTGCCCGCAGGAACATCGCAATCAGATATTCGAGCAGGCGCTCAGATTCAGGTTTCCGGATTTTCTTCGCCATAGCCTAACCCCATCAGCGGGTCGCGCAGCGCCGTGACATCCGAATAGGATCGCCCTGCATTGGTGTCGATCGCCTCGTCGGTAATGCTGTCAAACAGCCCGGTTTCGCCGGATAATTTTTTGAGCTCTTTTTGCGCCGTCGACGCATCCAACAATCCGGACTGGAACGCCGCAATGATCGTTTCAGATTTGGCCTTTCCGATCTCCGCAACTTCCTTAGCCGTTGGTGTCCAGAGCGGTGGGAAACTAAAATCCAGATCATCCGGGACGTATCCCCATGCGCTCATTGCCATGATGGGCAACAGCTTTTGCAGCGCGGGCCGTAATTTTGCCTCACGTTGGCTGTCTACGTAGTCGTAGTAATTGCGCAGATCGCTCTCGCCTGTGGCGTTCATGCCACTCGGAGACCGGCCAAATAGTTTTGTCATGGGGTAATGGCTCGCGCCGCACAGGTTGAGCGCCATGCTCTCGTATACCTCTTGCAGGCCGGTAAATGTATACTGGGTATTGGTGAGTTTTGTGCCCTCCTCCACAACCTGTGTACCGAAATTGGAGCGCAACACGCTCTGTGCTTGCATGACCTGCCAGAACCGTCTTTGCGCCTGGCTAGAGCCGATGGAAAACAGTTGTTCCAGGCCCTTGACCTCCATCGTATTGATGTTGGCCTGGAATGTCAGGGCGGCCATGTTGGCACTTACGTTGTCGTGCGCCACAACTTCTTTGTATAGGGCCTCTACCTCGGATTCGCCCCAGTACATTTCGGCAATGCGTTCGATTTCGGGTAATTCGCGCCCGGTAAATCGGATTACATGAGAGTGATGCACGCGCGCCACTGTGTTACCCTGCGCGTCGGTAATGGAGTAATATTCTGGTACGGGCTCCCCAGCCTCCATGACTAGCCCGTTTGTGGTGGTAATCCCCATCCATCTATCCAGAATGTATAGGCCCTGGAAACTGCCAGGGTATACCATATCCAGGTCGAGCGGCGTTTCCAGGTCGTCCTGCCCTTTGACCATGATGAGCCCCGCCGCGCCGCCGTACAGACGGCCCCAGCGCAATCCCGCGTTAATACGGTCTCGCAGGCGGGTGTCTCGCTCCAATCGTTCCAGGGCATCCTGCATTTCTGGCGTTACGGAACCTTTGACCTGGAACCACTCGCGCAGCATGTCATCTACCATGAGGCCGACCACATTCTGCACCACCCAGTTATCGCGATACAGGCTGTTGAGCAGGGCATAGTTGTCCGTCATGCGGGTCAGCGGGTATTCTGTTGCCTCTAGGGGGGATTGGCTGCCCCATCCTAGTCGGAACAACGGGTTTGCAAACGCATCCTGTACGCTGACCGCCTCAGTATTCGGTTTCACTCCCGCCGAGCGGGTCTTGTTACGTCTGGACATTACCTCCACCTACCTCTGCATTCCGGGCACTTTGTCTGTGTGTAGTATCGATTTATCGAAAAAGCAGCCCCACACTTTGAGCAAAACCTTATTTCGTCATCAACATGGGAGTTCCTTCTTGCCGCAGACCGACACTTGTTGCAACAAAATTTTGCTCCAGACTTTGAGGACTCAAATACCTTTCCGCACCACTGGCAAACATACAGGCGCTTTTGATATAGCTTTTCTTTCATTCGCTGGAAGTGGGCCTTGTGCCAGACCTCCCCATCTTCAGATGAATGCCACATCTTTGCCACCTCTCTCGCTTTTGCGAGAGACTCCATGATTTGATGGGGGTCTTCTTTTGCGTGTTTTTTTGCGTGATAGGTCGTATGTTCTACTCCGGGGATTGCTGCCAAATTTTCAATTCTGTTGTCGGCCCTGTCCCCGTTTATATGATGAATATGGCAACCTTTTGGCACATCCGAAAAATAATACTCCCACACATAGACGTGCATCCGTTGGCGCTTTCCATTTTTTACTCTAACGGTAGAAAGATAATAGCCCGTTCTATCATCTCTTGTGAATTTTATCCCGTTAAATATTTGCTGTTTTGGCGGTTTATTCATATTTTTCGAATCTCCAATCGGGCAAATAATTGACGAAGTACCTTAAAGCATCGACCGAGTGATCATTTTGCTTGACCGGCTTTTCTTCGCCTCGCAGGGCGGCTTTCTCATCCCACAGATACGTTCCTAGCTCATCGATGAGCCCAGTGCATCTCTCATGGATACGGATTTCTCGCCGGGCCAGCAATGCGCCGGTCTTGCGGATTCCGTCCAGCACCTCGTTGTCGGCTTCTTGGACGTATACGCCACGCTGACGTAACGCCACGATAAATGACGCGGCGGACGGATCAACAAGAACCGTTGCCGGGATATCTCCCATAAACTCCATAAAATCATCAGCGTATTGCTGATCGGTTTTCTGTTTGCGCTCCTTTCGGCTGTCCCATCGATATTCCCGATCTACGCGGATGAGCTCGCCGTTGTCGTAGATATCTAAAAACACCGTGGGGTTGGTCGTGCCGTAGTCGCACGCAATATACCGCTCGCAGGAATATGGTAGGCTGGGGATGTCCTCTCGGTATGTGTTTTCCGTAGGGTCGAACATGTCATAGATCAGGCCCTCGGACATAACCCACCGGCCCATAATGTACCGCTCGTAAAACAAACCAGCGTACATGGATTTATACCGCGCCTTGGTGGCGTCATCCAGGGACGGGTTGTCGTCCATCAGGAAATGCAGATACAGCACATTGTGTTTTTCTGGCTGCAAAATCCATTCCTGTCGGAACCAGTGTTGCGGATTCTCTGGGTTGCAGTTGAACCACAATTTTGCTCCGCGCACCGAGCAGCGGGCGAGGGCCTGCTCTACGAACGACCGAGGCATCAACGCTACCTCATCCAGCAGCACACCGGCCAGCGTCACGCCCTGGATCAGGGCCGCGCTTGATTCGTCCTTACCGCCGAACAGGTAAATAAAATTGGTGCGTTTGCCGCGCGTGACGATAATCATGTGCTCGCCCCGGCGGTACTGCATGGAGAAATTACGCCGCAAATACTGGATGCCGAGCAGCGGGCGCACAACGTTGCGCTCAACCGCGCCCACGGATTTTCCACAGATCGCAAACGCACACTGGTCAAAATTCCCCATGGCCCACAGCACAAACGATAGAGACATGATCGATGTCTTGCCAGAGCGCACAGCCCCGTCGCAAATCAGCGCATCATACCGGCTGTACGGGAAACGCATAATCTGCTCCTGCTTATGGCTCAGCATGGTTTATATACTCCTTGAGTGATTTTGTGATGGGATCATCCTCAGCACTCTGCGTCGCACGCCCATTGGCTGTGATGGCTGTCCATTTATCAATCAGCGTTCCCAATGCGGTTGTGATCTGCGCCGGTGTTGCATCTGCGAGTTTATCAGGGCTGTTCAGTGCGTCCAAGCCCTTCTGGATGATCTGACACACCAATCCCCTCTGGCTTTCCATATATGCGAGTATATCAGCGTCGTTCTGTTCTTTTTTCGCCTTGAACTTTTCAGTGATATTCTGAGATTCTTCAATTACGCGCCTAACTGTCTGCCCGCATACACCGTTTTTCTTGGCGGTGGCGTTGTAGCTCTCGGTTTCCAGATAGTCCGCAATGATTTTCTTCTTTCTCTTGTCTGTCAATCGTGCAGCCACGCGCCGCCCTCCTTTCTGTTTTACAGTGCGTTCGCCTCTCCCCACGCCTTATAGATTTTCTCGCCCTGAAATGCAAACCAATCCACCATTTCTTCATTGGTTGCCCATGGTTCTTCACAGTGCAAAGAATTCCCGTGTAAACCACTCTCAAAGAAGAACGCGTGCACGATCTCATGCCGTGTAACCTTGCGCATGTATGCTTCCAAGTCCTCGACAGAATCATCCGTCGGTTCTGCCTTGATTACCACAATTCTACGGGTGGTAAAGTCTGCGTATCCGTCGGCGTGTTTTAGTCCGGGGTCTTCATCCTGCTTCAGTCTTACGACTTCCCATTCAGACCCAAGGATATTTACTTTCATTCGTTACCTCTTGATATGGCTTTAGCCGGGATTCCTCCCGGCCTCTGCCCTCAGTTAAAGTCTCACCCGCACGGGTGGTCGAAAGCCCCGGGAGTTGAACCCGGCGCGGCCCTGTCGCGGCTCTCAAATATTTTTAAAAAATCTCTCTTTTTCTCTTGACATTCTTGCTATATCGCTGTATAATAAGACCATAGAAAAGAACAGCACACCGAAAGGAGAACACACCATGAAAAAGTACGATCTTTCCCAGATTATGAAAAACGCTTGGAACAATTTCCATCAGAGCGAAAAGACGTTCTCCGAATGTCTGCATGAGGCGTGGGTCATGGCTAAGATGTTGGTTCTGGGCCGTCTGTGGGAGAAATACGGCAAACGCCGCATTTATTTCAACCAGGCCGCTCTGCTCAACCTGTGTGGCGTCGAGGTCGACAGCTACAAATCCGGTCACGTTTCCTATTGTGCAGTAAACGGTGAGCGTGCATCTCACTCGGACGGCGAGTATTGGCTCGACGGCACCGACGGCTGCTATTACGATCTCATCACCGGTAAATTCAGCAAAAACGCATCCCTGTACGGTGCGTCCCGCCGCTCTAAATTTGATGATGTAGTGTCCGCGATTAAAAATTTCGCGCGCATCTGATAGACTATAGAAGCACCGATATCTGAAAGGAGAATAGTTATGACAAACCTAAACAAATCCATTCGCCACGAGATGAGATACTACGGGCCGCGCATCCGCGCCGGGCATTACGGCGCGGTCGGAACGTCCTCTGCGGTGGGAGATATCCCGAACGATTTTGCTTTCATCCGCCGCGTCTGCTGCGATGTGGAGAACGGAATCGTCACCGATATTCGCTTGTACGCGGTAAATGACGCGATGGAGGAGCGCGATTATAACGAAAAATCCGTCAATATCACCGAGCCGGTTGAATCCTATATAGCTAACCGAATCGGTTGGGATGATATGATTGACGAAATTGAGGCCATCGTGCGCGAATATATTGCGGAATAGGAGCTAACAAAAATGAAAAACTATTATTTTGCTGACGCTGAGTACATCGACCGCATCTATGGCAACGAATCCCCGGTGTGTGTGGATGAGCCTGAAATTGAACGTCTTGCATCTGAGTGGGACATGTCTACAGATGACCTAATGAATCAGTTCCATGTTGCATCTCAAGATGAGATTGAGCAATACGGCGTTTACAATTCGTAAGGGGAATCGATCGGAATGCTAATATCTCTCGTAGAGTACGCCAAACAGCACGGCAGGTCGCCGCAGACCGCACGCCAGGTCGCCGCAACCGGCGGGTTCAAAACCGCTCAAAAAATCGGCCGTAATTGGGTCATCGACAGCGAGGAGCCTTGGATTGACCGTCGTATCAAATCCGGCAAATATGTTGATTGGCGTAAAACAAAAACTAAAGAGTGATTTCTCGCCCGGTCTATATGGCCGGGCTTTTTCGCCCTCCGCCCTCGCGCGGGCTTTGGCCGATATACCTCTTTCGAGGTATGCGCCGTTTTCGCCCGGCATACGCCCGGCTGGATACGGGCGGGTCTCCCCGGCATGGGCGGCAGTGCATTCCAATCCGGCACGCTAGGAGGAATCCCTTCCCTCCCTTCTGTGTTGGATTTTTCTCGCCGCCAACTGGTTGCAGGAGGCGGATTTGAACCGCCGCTATACGGCTTATGAGGCCGCTGTGCTGCCGCTACACCATCCTGCCATGTGCCGGGGTCTGACGGCGCCCCGGCGTTATAAAAATGGAGATATGCCCCGTCTGGGGTTGGAGCGGATAGCGGGAATCGAACCCACGTGTTCGGCTTGGAAAGCCGACGTTCTGCCGTTGAACTACACCCGCGTGTGCCCCCGAAGGGGCGTGTGAAAGGAGATGATGCTGCCGGTCTTTCCCGGCTGTCAGGTAAGAATATAGTAATCCAAATGGAGCGTTTCGCTCTCATTGGATTTTACCCGTCTCCGCTCATGCGCGGTTTGGGGCGTATCGGGCCGCCGAGCGGCCCATAGACATAAGGAGGAGGTATGAAAAGAGAAAACCATCTGCACCGCCCGCGCAGGCTCGTGCACCGTTGCGGGCTATATATCCCCGCCCCACGTCAGCAGGGCGGGTAATAGGGGGATTTCTGAGAGCAGGGACGGCGGAAAGTGAGGTGTTGGTGGTGGTGGTATCCCTGCCCTCTAGGTATAGTGTAGCAAATCTCAGTGGATAAAAAGTGCCAACTTTACAAAAGCTGCATCTTTTCTGCCATTGTTCTCATAACTGCATCATTCCATCTTTTCGCCTGTCGCTCGCTAATCGGGATGGCCATTGCGGCCCCGTAGAGCGTGTGTGACCGGTCAAAATATGTCAGGCGTATAAGGTCTACCCTGTGCCGTCCGTCGCGCATACGCTCGATCTCAGCCAGCGTATCGTCTACAATCTCCACTAGTCTGTTTTCTCTGCTCGTTCGGTCTCCGGCGGGCTTCTTTTTGGCTCTCGGATACTCTCTCAGGATTTCCCGCATGTACGCCCGTCGTCCTGGCATTGACATTGCTCATACCTCCATTCCAGATATCGCCTGATTTCCTCGCTGTATGTCATGTGGTCTCCCCTTCCATCTCAATCAAAAACGCCGCATTGCATGCCAGATGCCACAGATGCGGCAATCCGCTCTCCGGGTCGCACGCCTCGGGGTTTTTGAGGTAGGCCAGCCAGTGGCGGTAGAGCGCGTCCCGGTAGCGCTGTGGCTCTACGCGCCTCCAGTTGTCTGGGGCGTGGTATTTGCTGCACCCGTATTCCCGCACAGCCGCGACGGCCTCAATGAGCGCAGGCGGCACCAGCGTGGGGCGGATTTTTCCCGCGTCAGTTTTGGCAGATTGGTCGGCCTGTGGGGAATCAGGTTCGTCCTCGATCACCTCATAGCCCATCAGGAGGGCAGCTTCGCGTGGATGTTTAGGCACCCACGTATCACAGCGCACCCACGTATCACAGCCCTGTCCGTTGCTGTTCCACGGAATCGGACAGTCTGGACATGGGCCCGGGCATTTAAACGCATTCAGCGCATCGCCTATCGTCGCATAAATTTTCTCCGTCTTGATGCTCTTAAATTTCATGGTCAGTCCTCCTTTCTCTGTTCAAACAGTCTGCAAAACAGTCTGGGCGTGGTCGGGTCTACCCGTCTGTTTTTCGCGGTGCAGGTGTAGATCGTGATATACAGGTCTGTATAATCGTCGTCATAGACCTCGTCCGATTTGATGTGCACACACCACGCGCACCGCCGGTGACGGTCTCGCCATTCCTGTACGGTCATGGACAGTCTCCCAAATCCATTTTCGCGCCACAGTTGGAGCAGAATTTTGTGTTTTTAGTCACATAAATACACGGATTTTCGTGGCAGACGGAACACTCCCAATAATGCCCGCGCCCCTCGTGACGGAGCACCCACCGCCCATGCACCACCGGCGCGACGTCGGCGGCTTCTAAATCTCTCGCGACATCTTCCGCCTCCATTTTTAATATCATGTGATTGGTCGATGGACTATCCTGGAAAAACCCGCTATATTCTCTGATAGCCTGAATCATTGTTTCTCTCTCGATATACTCAGCCATTCTCGTTTTTCTCCATTTCTTCCAGAGCCTTTTCGGCGGCTGCGCGGGTCAGAAATACGGTTTTACCGAAATTCTCTGGTCTAAAAAATTCGCTCGTTCCGTCGCAGTAGATTCTTTGAGAATTGGAAAATGTCACTATGCTATATACCGTTTTTTCAATAATCCTTCCAAGCAAGGGGAAGTATACTTTATTTCCGAACTTACACGGCAGCACCACGCACCGCCCCTCCCGGTCGGCCTGTACCAGTTCCCGCAGGCGGTCAAGGTCGTACTCGTCGCCCAGGATGTCCTCGATGGTGGCGAGGCGATGGATAGCACTTTCATGCTGGCTTGCATATTTGACATTGATTACCCCGTTTTCCAGTCTTTCAGT
>ERZ1090865.222-NODE-222-length-36671-cov-5.839278_pt1 | contig 36671 bp, 37 predicted proteins | sample MGYA00478478_ERZ1090865 | MGnify/ENA primary metagenome ERZ1090865 (study PRJEB33644, sample SAMEA5815715) | chicken gut metagenome | biome: Chicken; feature: Gastrointestinal Tract; material: Caecum | place: Ireland | collected 2019-01-01 | study: A study of the... | reverse complement strand
CGATATTGATAACCTTATAGTGTTTTTTAATCCAGTTGAACGCCGATTTCAAATAATCAATCAGCACCGCGCTGAGCACGAACGGAATGCCGAGCCCCAGCGAATAGACCAGGAGCATCACGACCCCCTCGCCGACGTGCCCCTGCTGTGAAGCGAGCATCAGCGCCGAGCCTAAAAACGCGCCGACGCAAGGCGTCCAGCTCACCGAAAAGATAATGCCGAAAAGCATTGCCGAAAAGAAGCCCATGTTTTTCGTGTTGACTTTGTGGTTGCTGCCTTTAAAAAGATTCAGCTTAAACACGCCGAGGAAGTTCAGACCGAAGAAAATGACAATCAGGCCCGAAACAATATTGACCGCGGTTTGATATTCTTTTAAAAGCCCACCGAGCGTGCCCGCAAGCGCCCCGAGCGCCACAAACACGATTGTAAATCCGGTAACGAAGCCGAGCGCGCCGCTGAGCGTCTTTTTCACGCTGCGCTCCCCGCCGCCGGCGAAATAGGAAATGTAAATCGGGAGCATCGGCAAAAGGCACGGCGAAATGAAGGTGACGACGCCCTCTAAAAACGAGATTACATATTGCATTGTCCCGCGCACCCCTTTCCGAACACGCCGGACAACAGCGCACCGACAAGTCCCATATAGCCCATTGCACTCCACGGGCTGGACGTAATCACACAGCCGCCGGTGGAACAGCCGACCAAATAATAGTAGCCAAGGCCCACCGCCGCGCCGCCTAAAACAAACAAAATCGGGCGGATGGATTTTTTCACTTTTTCGCGCATTCTAAAGTCCTCCGTCGGTTTTTCATAAAATTCTTTTCCTATGGTGGGTTTAGTATAACCGAATTTTGAGTTCCTTTCTGTGATGATATCACAAAAAGGGGTGTTATCTCAAGCGCAAGTTTTCTGACAGTTGCGTGCGAACAAAAGATATGCTATACTGATTTTAATTTGTATCCTTTTTAGAAAGGGCGGACCTATGGAAAACATCATTTCAATCGAGCACTTAAACAAGCACTTCGGCGAAGTCAAGGCGGTGCAGGATTTGAGTTTCTGCGTCAAAACCGGCGAACTGTTTGCGTTCCTCGGGATTAACGGCGCGGGGAAATCCACGACGATCAACATTATCTGCGGTCAGCTTTCGAAAAACAGCGGGCACGTGGAAATTGACGGCGCGGACCTTGACCGTGACCCCGACCGCATCAAGCGCGACCTCGGCGTTGTGTTTCAAAATTCCGTTTTGGACGCCGCACTGAGCGTGTATGACAATTTAGAAAGCCGCGCAGCGCTTTACGGCATTTTAGGGCAGGATTTTAAGAAGCGTCTTTCGGAACTTTCGGCGCTTTTGGGCTTTGAAGATTTGTTGAAACGCCCGGTCGGGAAGCTTTCCGGAGGTCAGCGGCGGCGGATTGACATTGCACGCGCGCTTTTGCACAAACCGAAAATCCTCATTTTGGACGAGCCGACCACCGGCCTTGACCCGCAGACGCGCAAAACGATTTGGAATATCATTGACCGGTTAAGAAGCCAAGAAAGCCTGACCGTTTTTCTGACGACCCACTACATGGAAGAAGCCGCCGAAGCGGATTATGTCGTGATTATCGACAGCGGCAAGATTGTTGCCAAAGGCACGCCGTTACAGCTCAAAAACACCTACACAGGCGATTTCATCACGCTTTACGGCATAAGCGAAGCCGCGGTCAAAACGCTCGGTGTTGCTTATGAGCCGCTTCGCGACGCTTACCGGCTTGCCGTGCCCGACACCGCGGCGGCCACGGCGCTGATTGTCAAGCACCCCGAGGTATTCAAGGATTACGAAATCACCAAAGGCAAAATGGACGACGTGTTCCTCGCGGTAACGGGCAAAGCTTTGGAAGGGGGTGCCGAAAATGACGACCACGGCAGTATTGATTAAAAGAAATATCAAGCTGTTTTTCAAAGACAAGGGTATGTTTTTTACGTCTCTCGTTACCCCGGCGATTTTGTTGGTGTTATACGCCACCTTCCTCGGCAATGTCTATCGCGACACGTTTACCGCCGGTCTGCCGCAGGGGGTTACGCTCGACGAAGGGATAATAGACGGGCTTGTCGGCGGGCAGCTGATTTCCTCCATTCTCGCGGTGTCCTGCATTACGGTGGCGTTCTGCTCTAACTTTTTAATGGTGCAGGACAAAGTCAACGGCACAATTAAGGATTTGCGGATTTCGCCCGTGAAACCGGCGACGCTTTCAATCAGTTATTATATCGCGACGCTCATTTCGACGCTGATTGTCTGTTTCGTTGCCGCCGGCGTCTGCCTCGGCTATGTTGCAGCGGTCGGCTGGTATATGCACGTTTCCGATATTTTGTATTTGCTTTTAGATATTTTGCTTTTAAGCTTTTTCGGCACGGCGCTTTCGTCGCTCATCAATTTCTTTTTGAACACGCAAGGGCAGATTTCCGCCGTCGGCGCGATTATCAGCGCGGGCTACGGCTTCATTTGCGGCGCATATATGCCGATTTCGTCGTTCAGCGACGGACTTCAGAAAGCAATTTCGTTTCTCCCGGGAACTTACGGCACTTCACTTGTGCGCAACCACGCGCTCGGCGGCGTGTTCGCCGAAATGGAGGAACAGGGAATTCCAACAGCGGTGGTGGACGGTATGCGCGATGCGATTGACTGCAATTTGTATTTCTTCGACGAAAAAGTGCAGATCGGCGAAATGTATACGGTTCTCGGCGTTTCGGTCGTCGTCCTCGTCGGGGTTTATATTCTGTTAAATACTTTAAAAAAGAAAGTGTAACAAAAAAGGCGTTGCTTTTTGCAACGCCTTTTTATTATTTGTTTTGTAAGTGTTTTTTCCAAAATTCCTGCAGCGCCCAGTTTTGCATTTCGGCAAACAGCTTGCCGTCCAGTTCTTGGAAACTGCCAAAAAGCAATGTGTGGTCTTTTTCCAAAGGCGCCTGCACCTGCTTTAAAATTTCACCCGCGTAATAGGTTTGAATCGGGTGAAAGGGGCCAAGCCGCGGGTGGGTTGTAAAGGTTTCGGCGGAGCCGATTTTCTCGCCTATCGTAACTTCGACACCCGATTCCTCCAAGCATTCGCGACGAATACACGCTTCGTCCGTTTTGCCGTTTTCAATCCCGCCGCCTAAGAAAAACAGCCCTTTCGGCGTTTTTATGACGGCGATTTTGTTATCTTTTACAGGGATAAGATAGGCGCCTTTTCGGTCGTAATACGGCACGGGGGCTTTTTCGCCGAACACTTTATGCATAAAGTTTCCTCCAAAGCGAGAATATACGCTTGCGCGTAAATTAAAACACAAACTGCACAAGCAGCATATAGACGACGGTGCCGCCGGCAATCGACAAAAGCATTTGCTTTTTCCAAAGGTGCAGCGCGACGACCACCAAAATGGCGATGAGTTCCGGGATCCCGTGGCTGCCGGACAATAGACTTACGTTTTTTAAGCAATAAATTACCAAAAGCCCAAATACCGCGCCGGGGAGCACCTTGCCGAGATATTGCAAAAATTTCGGAATCGGCCGGTTTTTCGGGAACACTAAAAACGGCAAAAACCGCGTGAGCACCGTGGCAAACACGACGCACGCGAGGGTGATTACCTGCTGGGAAAGCGTCATCGTCATACCGCGCGCCCCCTTTCGAGTTTGCTGCGCAAAAGCGTGAGCGCCAGCAGAATAGCGGCCATAGCCGGCAAAATGAAGTTGTCCGCACCGAACACAACAAGGCAAACCGCCGAAAGCAAAAGCCCTAAAAGCGCAGGTGTGTGCTGCTTATCCTTTTGCCACTGTTCAAGGAAAATCACGACAAACATCGCGGTCATCACAAAATCGAGCCCCTCGGTGTTAAAGGTAAACAGCGCGCCGAAAAGGCCGCCGAGCGTTGCGCCGGTGACCCAGTAAATATGATTGAGCAGCGTCACGAAAAAATAAAACCAGCCGCGGTCAATACTTTGCGGAATGTCGGCGGTGCAGTTAATCGAAAAGCTTTCGTCGCACATGCCGAAAATCAAGTAAATGCGTTTTACCCCGCGCACATCTCGATAGCGCTCCAACATGGAAATCCCGTAAAACAAATGGCGCGCGTTAATCATCAGCGTTAAGAAAAACGCCCCCACCGGCTGAAAAGCGCCGAGCAATAAATTTGCAGCGACAAATTCCGCAGATCCCGCAAAAATCGTCAGGCTCATGAGCATCGGATACCAAAACGAAAAGCCTTGGGTGCGCATCAACACGCCGTAAGTAATCCCCAAAAACCAAAAGCCGGCGAAAATCGGCACGGTGTAGGGAAAGGCAGCGCGCAAAGCCGCAAGATATTTATTTTTTGCTTGCGCGTTTTTCAAAAAATCACCTCTGCAAAATACAAATTCAGTATATCAAAAAGTTGCCGCCCGCACAAGCGGACAAGTACGCTGAAATTCCGTGAAAATTGTCAAAATTCCGTTGACTTTTATTTCCAAAAACGATATTCTGTTAGCAGGACTTATTTCGGGAGGTGGTCGCTTGAAACCGGATTTAAACCGCATTCAAATCGCGCCCGGCGTCGGCAAGCGCGCGGCGTTTGAACAGCGTGAAAGCGGGATTTTACACACGCCCCTGCAGGCGGAAACCGCGTTTTACGACTGCATTCGCCAAGGCGACGTGCAGCGGCTTCAGGAAAAAATGGAGCAATATTTAAACAGCGGCTTTGTCATCGGGCGGCTTTCGAATGACAGCCTGCGTCAAATGCAGTATTGGGCGGTCAGCAGCATTACGCTTGCCGCGCGCGCCGCAATGGCCGGGGGGTTAGAGCAGATCAGCGCCTATAACCTAAGCGACCACTACATACAATGTGTGGACAACTTAAAATCCGGCGGCGAGATTTTGGAGTTTCTCACCGAAAAGGCGGTGGAATTGACTAAGCTCGTTCATCAGGCAAACAAACGGCTGCGCTATTCGCCGCACGTGCGCCACAGCATCGACTATATCGAGCGGCATTTATATGAAAAAATTTCTGTGCCCGCGGTTGCGGAAAGCTGTGCCCTTTCGCCGGACTACCTTTCCGCCGTGTTCAAAAAAGAAACCGGTCAAACGCTTTCACACTATGTGCTTTCACAAAAGCTGCGAGAAGCGCGGCGCCTTTTGGAAAACGGGCTTTCGAGCAGCAACGTTGCTTATATTCTTTCGTTTTGCTCGGAATCGTATTTCATTGCCTGTTTCAAAAAGGCTTACGGTATAACGCCGCGTGTTTTTGCGGCAAACCCTTTCCCCCTCCCGGAAGAAACCGTGGAAAATTAGCTTTTCTCACGGAATTTTGATAGAATTTTCAAGGCTTTGCCGATACAATAGACGTAAAGAATCGGCAAAGCACCTATGTTCTTTACAGTCCGCTTTTTGGGACTCGAGAACTGCTACAATAGAAACAAATCTTTTTTAGAGGTGCTTTTATGACGACATTTGAAATTTTGATTTTGGCTTTGGCAGGCGTGGCCGCTGTCGCCGCTATTATCGGCGCAATTTTGGCAGGGCGCAAAAAAACGGACGACTTAACGCCGCAAATTAAACAGCTGACCACCCGCGTGGCGGAACAACAGAAAAACACATCCGACGAATTTGCCCGCAACCGCATGGAACTTTCCAAACAGTTGGAGGTTATGCAAGGGAAGCTCGCCGAAATGACCAAGGCGAACTTTGAACAGCGCATCACGCTCAACGAAACGGTCACAAAATCCTTAAATGACATCCGCGACCGCACCGTGCAGGAAAACGAACGGCTGGTCAAAGTTGTGGAAGCTGCAATCGGCAAAATGCAGGAAAGCAACGAAAAGAAGCTGGACGAAATGCGTGCGACAGTCGACGAAAAGCTGACCTCCACGCTGACTACGCGCTTAAACAGCTCGTTTAAAACCGTTTCCGAACAGCTCGAAAACCTATATAAATCCTTAGGCGAAATGAAAGAACTTTCCGCCGGTGTGACCGACAACGTCGGCGCACTCAACCGGGTTTTGACGAACGTCAAAGCCCGCGGCACCTGGGCGGAAGTCCAGCTGGAGACCATTCTCGACCAGACGATTCCCAATATGTACGAAAAGAACATTGCGACCGGCGAAAAAGATTCGGAACGTGTGGAATTTGCCATTCGCATTCCGGCGAGCGACGACAAATCGCGCATTACCTATTTGCCGGTGGACTCGAAATTCCCGATGGAAGACTATGTGCGGCTGTGCACGGCGGCAGATCACGCCGACCCCGACGCGGTGAAAGCGGCGCGCAAAGCACTTGAAGACCGGGTGTTGAGCGAAGCAAAGATGATTAAAAAATACATCAACGTCCCCAACACCACACCGTTTGCAATTATGTACCTTGCGACCGAAGGGCTCTATGCCGAAATTGTTTCGTCCTCATCTGGTATTTTGGAAAAAATCCAAAACGAGTGCAACGTCATGGTGGCGGGGCCTTCAACGATTACCGCGCTGCTTAATTCCCTTTCGATGGGCTTTAAAACCGTTGCGATTAACGAAAAAGCCAACGAAGTGCGCGTGCTTTTGGGTGCGGCAAAGGCGCAGTATGAAAACTTCAGCGTGATTTTGGAAAAAGCGAAAAAGAAAATCGACGACGCCGGAAAGACGCTCGACGACGCACAAAAACGCAACACGATTATCCGCAAAAAGCTGCGAACCGTCGAAGACCTCGAGCAGCTGGAAGCCGCCTCCGTTTTGGGACTTTCCGACAACAACTTTACGGACGACGCGGAATAAATCTTTTTTCGGGATGCTGCAAATTTTACCCCCGAAGCACACAGAAAAACACTTGCAAAAAAACGGCTTTTGCTTTATCATATACTTGTATATTTTGGCGTCTTTTTGTTGAAATTTTGGTAAAAGGCACCAAGCGCAAATGACATATATGGAGGAGAAACATGAAGCATCCCGAAATCGTTTCCAAACTGACTTTGGAACAAAAAGCCAGCCTTTGCTCCGGCAAAGACTACTGGCACACCGTCGACATTGAAGAAGCCGGCATCCCGTCTATTATGCTGACGGACGGCCCGCACGGTATCCGCAAACGTGTCGAGGAGAAAAGCAAAGAGGAAAAAATGTCTTTAAAAGGCGTTCCCGCAATTTGCTACCCCACCGCGTCGGCAACCGCCTGCTCTTGGGACCCGGACATGATTTATCAAATGGGCGAAGCGCTCGGCGAAGAGTGCTTGAAAGAACAGGTTTCCGTTTTGCTCGGCCCGGGCGTTAACATCAAACGCTCTCCGCTCTGCGGCAGAAACTTTGAATATTTCTCGGAAGACCCGTATCTGGCCGGTGAAATGGCTGCCTCGTTTATCAACGGCGTGCAAAGCAAAGGCATCGGCACTTCCATTAAGCACTTTGCCGCGAACAACCAGGAAACCCGCCGCATGACCGTCAACACGGTTGTGGACGAACGCACCTTGCGCGAAATCTACCTTCCGGCGTTTGAAAACGCGGTTAAAAAGGCACAGCCCTGGACGATTATGGCGGCTTACAACCGCTTGAACGGCACCTATTGCGCAGAAAACAAATGGTTGCTTACCGACGTGCTTCGTAACGAATGGGGCTTTGAAGGCATTGTTGTCACCGACTGGGGCGCGGAAAACGACCGCGTACAAGGTCTTCTCGCGGGGCAGGAGCTGGAAATGCCATCCTCCAACGGCGTTGGCAACGCGCAAATCGTCGCGGCGGTTGAAAAAGGGCTTGTTTCCGAAGACTATCTCGACGAGCTGGTCGACCGCCTTGTGGACATGGCGCTCAAAGGCGAAAAGGTCCGCGGCGAATATACATATGACGCAGACGCACACCACGCCCTTGCGCGCAAAATCGCGGGGCAGTGCATGGTGCTTCTCAAAAACGACAACAACATTTTGCCGCTGAAGAAAGACGCGAAAATCACCGTCATCGGCGAAATGGCGAAAAAGCCGCGTTATCAGGGCGCGGGCTCTTCCTTAATCAACCCGATTAAACTCGACAGCGCCTATGACACGCTTAAAGAAATGGGCGTACAGTTCGACTATGCGCAAGGCTATTCCACCGAAAAGAAAAACAAAACTTCCGACGACACCTTTGTGGCGGAAGCGGTGCAGAAAGCCGCCGGCGCCGAAGTCGTCCTGCTCTTCATCGGGCTTACCGACGACTATGAAACCGAAGGCAACGACCGCAAACACCTGCGTTTGCCGCCGCTTCATAACCGTTTGGTTGACGAAATTTTGAAAGTCAACAAAAATGTCGTGGTCGTCCTTTCCGGCGGCTCGGCTGTGGAACTGCCGTGGGCAGACAATGTTCCGGCAATTCTCAACGCGTATCTGACAGGCCAAACCGCCGGCAGTGCGGTTTGCGACATCCTGTTCGGGGACGTAAACCCCAGCGGCAAGCTTTCCGAAACTTATCCGCTGGCTTTGGAGGACAACTCCAGCGCCAACTATTTCCCCGGCACACAGGTTTCCGTGCAATACCGCGAAAGCGTTTATGTCGGCTACCGCTATTACGACACGGTCAACAAAGCGGTCCGCTTCCCGTTCGGTCACGGGCTTTCCTACACGACGTTCCAATACAGCGACCTTGCTTTGAGCGCGGACAGCATCAAAGACACCGACACGCTGACCGTTTCTTTCACAATCACCAACACCGGTGACCGTGACGGCGCAGAAGTGGCGCAGGTTTACGTCAGCGACTGCGAAAGCACAATTTTCCGTCCGGCGAAAGAACTTCGCGGCTTTAAGAAAGTATTTTTGAAAGCCGGCGAATCAAAACGCGTCGAAATTGAACTCGGCAAACGCGCATTCGCCTATTACAACGTCAACATTCACGACTGGCACGTAGAAAGCGGCGATTTCCGCATTTTGGTCGGCGCTTCCAGCCGCGACATCCGTTTGGACCAGAGCGTGCAGGTCACCTCGACCGTTGCAGCGGAAATTCCGGATTACCGCGAGAGCGCACCGGAATATTACACCGGCGAAGTGTCGAACGTTTCCGACAGCTCCTTTGTTGCGGTGCTCGGTCACGAGCTTCCGCCGACAGAGCGTGACAAGAGCCAGCCTCTGACCGTCGCCAACACGATTGAAGACGCCGCCGACGGCAAATGGGGCGGAAGATTCTGCCGCATGTTTAAAAAGATGCTCGGTGAAGACACGATGGCGGGCGGTATTGCTTTGCAGACGCCGATTAAGAACTTCATTTCAATGAGCTTCGGCCTGTTCAGCCCCCAAATGGCGGAAGGCTTGCTGATTATCCTCAACGAAGACAAGTTCGGCAAGGGCATGCGCAAAATCCTCAAAGGCGTTCCGAACACCCTTCGCAACCTTGACAAACTGAAATCCATCTAACTTATAACAAAAAACCCCGCAGTATGTTTTCATACTGCGGGGTTTCTTTCTTGTCTTTTAAACGGTTTTGAAATCTTCCGGCTGCAAAACGCCTTTTTCGGTGATGAACGCCGTCACAAGCTCGTGGGGCGTAATGTCGAATGCGGGGTTGAGCGTTTTAGCGGCGGCGGGCACCATCGGTTTTTGATACCACAGCGAACGGATTTCTTCGCCGTTCCTCATTTCAATCGGAATATCTTTGCCGGTTTCGGTGTTTAAATCAATCGTCGAAAACGGCGCGCAGACGTAAAACGGAATGTGGTAATATTTCGCCAAAATCGCCACGCCGGACGTGCCGATTTTGTTGGCGGTGTCGCCGTTTGCGGCAACGCGGTCGCAGCCGACCAACACCGCGTCCACAAGTCCATTGCCCATGACGTAAGACGCCATGTTATCACAGAGAACGGTGGTTTCAATCCCCGCTTCGCAAAGCTCATAGGCGGTTAGCCGTGCGCCCTGTAAAAGCGGACGGGTTTCGTCGGCATAAACCGAAAGACTGTGCCCCTGTTCTTTCGCGACATAAACCGGCGCGAGTGCCGTGCCGTATTTGACGGTCGCCAAGCGCCCGGCGTTGCAATGGGTCAACACGCGCTTGCAGGTTTTCAAAAGCGGCGCGCCGTTTTCGCCGATTGCACGGCAGACGGCAACGTCCGCGTCGTGGAGCGCCTGCGCTTTTTGATAAAGCAATTCCTTTAAAACAGGCACCGGCACGTCAGGGTTTTCTTGTAAAACGTCGCGCATTTGCCCGACCGCCCAAGCGAGATTGACCGCTGTGGGGCGGGCACGCTTTATGGCATCTGCATTTTTTAAAAATTCGGCCTTGAATTTTTCGGCGCTTGTTTCGCGGCTTTCCCCCGCGAGCACCGAAAGCCCCAAAGCCGCCGCAACGCCGATTGCCGGTGCCCCGCGCACTTGCAGAGTTTGAATCGCGACAACCATTTCGTCAAGCGTTTGCAATTCTAAAACGACTTTTTCGTTCGGGAAGCGCGTTTGGTCGACAATCAAAAGCCGGTTACTTGCGCGGTCAAGCCGAACGGTCTCCCCTTGCATTTTATCCATTTGGTTTGTTTCTCCGTTATGAAAGCTTTTCAACAATTTTCTGAATGAGCGCCTGCATTTCGGCGCCTTTTTTTCGGCCCGCTTCGAGGACTTCTTCCTCCGTAAGTTTCTGTTTTAAAATGCCCGCTGCCATGTTGGAAATCAGCGAAAACGCCAAAACCTGCATGCCGCAGTGGTTCGCGGCGATGACCTCGGGCACGGTGGACATCCCGACCGCGTCCGCACCGAGCGTCCGAAATGCACGGATTTCCGCCGGGGTTTCATAGCTAGGTCCCGAACAGGCAAGGTAAACGCCCTCTTGAAGCGCTGTGCCGGTTTCTTCGGCGCACGCCTTTGCAAGCTCGCGCAATTTCGGCGCATAGGCAAAGCTCATATCAGGGAAGCGACAACCGAACGCGTCATCATTAGGCCCGACTAAGGGATTGACGCCCATAAAATTGATGTGGTCGGAAATCAGCATAATATCACCGACCGAAAAAGACGGGTTGATGCCGCCCGCGGCGTTGGTCAAGATCAGCGTTTCCACGCCCAAAAGGCGCATGACGCGCACCGGCAGAAGAATGTCGGAAAGCGCGTGCCCCTCGTAATAATGCAGTCTCCCCTGCATGCACACAACCGACTTTCCGCCGAGCGTGCCGAAAATGAACTGCCCGACGTGCCCCGGCGCGGTGGAAACCGGAAAGTCCGGCAAATCGCGGTAAGGCACAAAAATCGGGTTTTCGACTTTTTCGCCGAGTTCACCGAGACCCGAGCCCAACACGATCCCGATTTTCGGCGTCGCGGAAACACGCTGACGAATGAATTCGGCATATTCCTTCGGTGTTTTACGCATGGTTTGTCACCTCGTTAATAATCCGGCGGCTTCGTTTTTCGACTTCATAGCGCACCTTTTCAATATCAATCGTTTTAAATTCACCGTCTCTGTAAAGCACGTTACCGTCGACCATGGTCAGCGCGACGTCGCGCCCGTCGGCGGCGTAAACCAAGTTATTGACCGTGTCGGTGTGTGGGCACATGTGCACGCTGTCGGTGCGCACCACAATCAAATCCGCCCGGTTGCCCGCTTCTATGCTGCCGCAGTCCGCTCTCCCCTGCGCCAGATAGCCGTTGACCGTTGCCATTTTCAACACGTCGCGGTCGCTGACGGCGTCGGCGCGGTAAGTTGTGCCTTTCGGCAGCAGGGCGCACAAATACATTTCGCGGAACATATCGAGTTTGTTGTTGGAGGCGACGGAATCCGTGCCAATCGCGACCCGAACGCCGCGTTCCAAAAGCTTTGCCACGTTGCAAACGCCCGAACCGAGTTTCAAGTTGCTCGCCGGGCAGGTGGCAACCGTTGCGCCCGCGTTTTTGAGAATTTCCATATCATCGTCTGAAAGCCAAACGCAGTGCGCGGCAGTCACCGGCACTTGGAACAGCCCGCACGCTTCAAAAAGCGCGGTCGGGGTAAGCCCGCCGTGGCGCTGTTTACATTCTTCGGTTTCCTTTTTGGTTTCGGAAAGGTGAATGTGCGCGCGAAGCCCGTGGGCTTTGACAATTTCAGAGAACTGCTCAATAATCGTGCGGCGGTTGGTGTATTCTGCGTGAAGGCTCATGTCGATTTTCAGCCGCCCGTCAAACGCGCCGTGAAAATCACGGATAATGGCTTCGCTTTCTTTGAAGCTCTCGATTGTATGAATGTCGCAGTCTTGGAAACTTGTAATCGCACGGCTGAAATTGCATTTGATTCCGCTTTCGCCGACGGCTTTCGCGACGCTTTCCGAGAAGAAATACATGTCTGTAAACGAGGTCGTTCCGCTTTCAAGCATTTCGGCGATTGCAAGCAGGGTGCTGTAATAGGGGTCCTCGCCGGAAATGCGGTCTTCAAACGGGAACACCCGGTCGTTGAGCCACCGGTCAAGCGGCAGGTTTTCCGCATATCCGCGCAAAAGTGTCATCGGCGCGTGGGAGTGGCTGTTAACAAGCCCGCTCATCAAAATTTTGCCGCGCCCGTCATAAGTTTCGCCGAAGTCCTCTTTCGGTTTTTCTTCGCCGACATAGGCAATTTTGCCTTCCTTTACGCCGACAAAATAATTTTCCCGCAGACAAAAGTCTTTATCTAAAATTCCGATATCGGAAAACAGCATTTTGTTTCCTCCGTTTCGCTTTAAAAAGCACAATGGCGACAAAAAGCCGCCATTGAAAAGGTTATGCGTTTTTAATTTCGATGGTTTCAATCACGACGTCTTCCACCGGCTTGTTTTGGAAAAAGTCCACTTTGACGCCGGCAATGTCGTCAACGACGTCCATACCGTCATACACCTGACCGAACACCGTGTGCTTGTAATCCAACCACGGCGTGCCGCCCAAGGCTTCATATTCGCGCACACATTCCGTGGGGAACAACTCTTCGGGCGCGGTTTCGAGCTGGTCGAGCATATCGTCGGAAACCTGTTTCGCCTGGACAATGAAAAACTGGCTGCCGTTTGTGTTGGGACCTGCGTTCGCCATGGAAAGCGCGCCGCGCAGGTTATGAAGTTCCGGCGTAAATTCATCTTCAAAGCTTTTGCCCCAAATGCTTTCGCCGCCCATGCCGCTGCCGGTCGGGTCACCGCCCTGAATCATAAAGTCGTTAATCACGCGGTGAAAAATCAGCCCGTTATAATAGCCGTTTTTTGCGTGGGTTTTGAAATTCTCGACCGCCTTGGGTGCGTGTTCGGGGAACAGGCGGACAAAAATATCACCTTTCGAAGTTTTGATGACCGCGACTTCTTCGCCGGAAGCCGGGGCTTGTGTTTGCTTGCTCATACTTTATTCTCCTTCTTGATAGGAAGTGATAATCCGATTTTTACCGGATTCTTTGGCTTCATACATCGCGCGGTCGGCTTTTTCAATATATTCGTCGGCCGTGCTTTCTGTCGTCGGAATTTCGGAATAAATCCCGATAGAAACGGTCAGGATTTTGTCGTAACCGTCCACTTGTAAATTGGAAATGTCTTTAACCAGCCGGTTCGTTACGAGGAACGCTTCCGACCGGCTTTTGCCCTCAAACACCAAGACAAATTCGTCGCCGCCGAAGCGATAAGCGTGAATATTTTCTTCTTCGGCGCCCTGCAACGCCTTTCCGATGGCGCGCAAACATTCGTCGCCGACTGAATGGCCGTAGCCGTCGTTAATGGTTTTGAAATTGTCAATATCTGCAATCGCGAGTGTTACAAACTGTTTGCTTTCCGCCGCGCGCGCAAAGGCGGCTTTGATTTGGATTCGAAAGCTGCGCCGGTTGCCGACACCGGTTAAGTTGTCGGTTGTGCTCATCTGCCGCAGCAAATGGTTTTGCGCTTCAATTTTTTCGCGGTTTTCCTGTAACTGGGCGTTTAAGCTTCGAAGCTGTTTGCCTTTTTCCAACAGACTGCGTTCTTTCAAAAACGCCATATATTTGGAGCGATAGCGCGCAATCCCGGTAAACACCGAAAGCACGGCAATCACCAAAATGCGGAAAATCACCAGCGGCTCTAAAAATGCGTTCAGCCGCAAAACGACAACTGCCGTAAAGAACGCTGTCAGCGCAATCACCGTGTTCCAAAACAGCACAGACGGCCGGTAATAAAGCGTGTAGCAGGAAATAAACAACGCGACAATCATAGAAAAACCGATAATGCCGCTTTCCAAATCCAACACGGCGAACACAACGCCGCGCAGCATGTAAATGAGCATATAAACGTTGCACGCAAACTGAATAAACCGCCAATGCTTTTCTGGGTTTCTGTATAACGCGGCGCCGCCGATAAGGCAAATAATATTCAGCCCGAACACGACCCAGTAAAGGGCGATAAAAATTTTGGAGGCAAGCGGAATGGGCACCGTGACTTTGGAAACCGCATAGGCGGAAAAGCCGCAGCGAAACGCTTCGACCGCAAGGGAAACCCAAAGCCAAAAGCGCAGCGCTTTTCGGCGGTTTTGCACGGCGATTTCCCGCCGGAAATCGTCTTTCAGCATCGCCTCAACCGGCTTTGCGTCTGCAACAAGCTGCCGTTCTTCTTTGGAATCCACAAACAAAAATAATTTTTCCAAAGACCGCATGGTTTCACCCGCCTTCCCTAAACAAAAATATTATAGCAAAAAATGCCGCTTTCGTAAACACTTACGCCGAAATCAGCGCAGATATTGCGCGAGTTCCTGCGTCTGCTGTGCTGTGGCGGCGGGCTTGTCGCCGAACGGGAATTTTATCCCCATAGATTCATATTTTTCCGCACACAGCTTTAGAAACGGCAAAAGCTCGATTTTCTCAATACAGGTGTAACGGTCGGTAATGCTTTTCAGCGCCAGCATGTCCGCTTTGGTGTCGTTGACCCCGGGGGTGACGACTTGGCGGATAATCACCCGCATTTTGCGCGCTTCGAGCGCGTCCAAAAACCGCAAAACGGTCGAAAGCGGCACGCCGATATATTTTCGGTAAAGCTCGTCCGTCGCGTATTTAATATCTAACAGCACAATATCGGTAACGTCGAGTAACGCTTCCACTTTATCGTCTAATCGGACGCCCGCGGTATCGAGCGTCGTGGAAATCCCGTCTTTTTTGCAAAGCGTGAACAGCTCGGTGACAAATTCCGGTTGTAAAAGCGGCTCGCCGCCCGAAATCGTAACGCCGCCGTCGCGCCCGAAATAGCTTTTATAGCGGCAAATGCGCGCAAACACGTCTTGCGCGTCCACAAGCGTACCGGCGTTTTTATCCCAGGTGTCGGGGTTGTGGCAATACGGGCAGCGCAGCGCACAGCCCTGCACAAACACCACGCTGCGCACACCGGGGCCGTCGACGGTCCCGAGACTTTGAAAAGAATGCAATCTGCCCTGCATAGTTTCACCACCAAAAAAAGATAAATATAGTATACAAAACTTTTAGGCCGGTTGCAAGTATACAAACAGCAAACGCGCCGGAGGGACACTCCGGCGCTTGAAAGCAGGAAATGGGATATTCGTCAGTCGCCGCAGGCACAGAACGGCGCGGTGCTGCCGCAGCAGCCGAGCTTATCTTCCTTGGGCGGGAAGAATTCGTCGACCGGGAAACAAATCTTGCGGAACGCTTCGCACGGGTCGTCGGCGTCACAGCTGCACTCTTTTTGCGGAATGCAGAAATCGTAAGCGGGAATGAGCATTTGCACGTCACGTTCGAGCTGTACGATTGTGAAAATACCGATGGTGACCGCAACCACTTTTTCCTCGTGGTGACCGGCGGCGATGTCCTCGGGGAATTCTTCTTTGAACGCGCGGCGCACACAGCGCGGAATCGGCATACAACTGTCATGCAGGCTGTTGCAGCAGTCGCACGGGCGGCAGATTTTCGCGTCGAGGCAAATCGGGTCTGCAACCTGGATTTTGGCACGCGGGTTCGTGTTGGTCGGAATGAGTTGGTTGTCGTCGCTGTCGGCGCGGTATTCCGAAGAATAAACGCGCACGTTGCCCTCGCTGCCGTACAAAATGCATTTTTTCGAGAAAGTCGAGAAGCCGCAAATGGTCGTCGGCGGCACAGACGCCACGGAATACACTTCCACGGTCACCTTAAAGAAAAAGGTGATGTCCACGCTGTAACAGCCGCGGTTGAAGGGCACCTTTTCCACATCCATAAACACGTTAAGTATCTCGGTCCCTCTGCAACGCACGTTGGTGGCGTGTTCGACGATTTCCTGGCACTGCGGCGGGAAATAGACGCGCAGGTCCGCAAGGCAATCCTTGTCGGCGCAGGAATCGTAGACGCGATTGGTGTCAATGCAGACAGCCTCACGGATTTTGGGAAGCCCTTTGTCGTTTTGACAACAGGCTTTGTTCTCTGACATACAGATTCCTCCTGAATGGTAGAATAAAGTTTGAAACTTCACTACCATAGTATGAATCCCGTAAAAAATTGTTACGGAATATTCGCTTTATTTCTATCGGTTTCCATTGTATAATAGTAAAAAAGGAGGTGTGTGGATGTCTTTGGTCATGCGGGAGCTTTCCCTGTTTTTAAAAGATGTAAAACGGAAAATCAATTTGTCGGCGGAAGCAAATGCGAACCGGACTGACCCCGTGTATGTGCGCGTGGACGAAAAGCGCATCAACGAGAATTACAAAAGAATCATCCCCGCTTCCCTTTCGATGGTATTCGTCGAAATCTGCGGCACGCTTTACAACCTGACCAACCGAATTGATTCGGTTTTTCTCTATCTTTATATCGGCTGTTTCGCCGTTTTGCTGGTGACAACGATTGTAACGCTGTGCCTGATTGAAAAAACCCTGCGCGCGGGAACGGTGAATTTGCGCGTGCAAAAACGCGTGACCGGCTTTTTCTGGATTGTTTGCACGGTAAGTTTGATTTCTTGCAGCTTTTTTGAAGCGGTCGACACGGGCACGTTGTTTCAATATTTGATTTATTTAATTTCGTTTACCCTTTGGCCGACGTTTAAGCCCAACTTCGCCGTGCCGTATTATCTTGTGGCGTTCACAGCGCAGCTCGGCTACATGGTTTACGCTTACACGCCGTTTATTTCCATTATATTCATGTTCGGCATGACCGTGTTTTGCGTCGTCGGCAACTATATCAAATTTGCCGCCTATATGGACAAGAATCTTGCGATTGAAAAGCTGGAACTGTTGGCGGAATATGACACGCTGACAGAGCTTTTCAATCGCCGCGGCATGCGCAAACGCAGCGGACTTTTAATGGATTACAGCGCGCGGGTACATTCGCCGGTGACGGTCGCCATGGTCGACGTGGACTTTTTCAAAAGCTACAACGACACTTACGGCCACAAGGCGGGGGACCGGTGTTTACAGCTGGTTGCCGGCTGTATTCGGCAAAACTTCCGCCGGCGGACGGACCTTTCCTGCCGCTACGGCGGGGAAGAATTTCTCATTGTATTTGTCAGTCAGGCGCAAAAAGAGGCCGCCGACAGCCTTCTGCATTTGCAAAAGGACATTGAGAGAATGGGGCTGCACGCCGGGGACACAAGCCTTTCCCCGTATGTCACAGTTTCAATCGGGGCGGTCTGCACAACCGTCAATTTAGACGACGACATTGGGACCTATATTCAAAAAGCGGACGAAAACCTTTATCACGCGAAACAAGAAGGCCGCAACCGTATTTGCTTAAACGGGGAATTTTACCGGCGCACGCCGGAAGGCTAAACAATCCACAACAACATAAAAAGCCGTGCATTTAAAATGCACGGCTTTTCTTTATAGTTCTTTCGGTTATGCTTTTTTCTTGGCTTCTTTGGTCGCCTTGACCACTTTCATACGGGTGAAGTCCTCACGTTCCTTTTCGTCGAGCGCTTCGGTGATGAACTTAATGGTCTCGGTGAACTGCGGAATCATGATGTTGTTGAGCGCGTTTGCGCGTTTCTGCGTTTTCTTGACCGCGTCCGCCAAGCGGAAAATCGACGCCTGGGTTTCGGCAAGCTCCACGGTCAGGCGTTTTGCCTCGTTGAAATGGATATAAGCCTCGTCCAAATAGGAGTTGGTTTTCTGCATCCCGTAATACGGCTGCAAGTCGGTCTCGTCCAAAGAGGCGCAGGGAATTTCAACGCCCATCACGCTTTTATAATCCAACTTCAGGCTTGTTTCCACGGGTGTGGAACGGGCAAAGTTGCCGCACACGCCGAGCGTGATGTTGGCAAGTTTCAGCGCACGGTAGGCTTTTTGATAGGCCGTGCCGATGTTTTCTTCGACCGTACGCGCCTTGTCCACAAGCTGCATCATTTCCCGCACGAGAATATTCCGTTTGCGGTCCATCAACTCATAGCCGAGTTTTGCAAGGTCCAAAGATTTTTGCGTCGCCATTAAATTGGCTTTTGTCGGAAACACCTGTGCCAAATCCACACACCTCCTTAAAACAGTCTGTCAGAATTACGCCTTGGGTTTATAGTGCTCGTTCAACGTCTCGTCATCCACACGGTCGAGCATGTTGCGCGGCAGCATGGAAAGCAATTCCCAGCCGAGGTCGAGCGTTTCGGTAATCGAACGGTTTTCGGTAAAGCTTTGCGTTAAGAAGCGCGCTTCAAATTCACGGCCGAATTTCATCAACAGCTTATCCTCTGCCGACAATTCGTCTTCACCGATAACAGAAGCCAGCGCTTTGGCGTCCTGCACTTTGGCGTAAGTTGCGAGCAGCTGGTTCGACAGCGCCGAGTGGTCGGCACGCGTGAAGCCCTCGCCGATACCGTCTTTCATCAAACGGGAAAGCGACGGCAAAACGCTTACCGGCGGGTAAACGCCTTTGTAGTCAAGCTCACGGTCCAAAACGATCTGACCTTCGGTAATGTAACCGGTCAAGTCAGGAATCGGGTGGGTAATATCGTCGTTGGGCATCGTCAAAATCGGAATCTGTGTTACCGAGCCTTCCACGCCCCGAATCATGCCGGCGCGCTCATACAAAGAGGCAAGGTCGGAATACAGATAGCCCGGGAAGCCTTTACGGCCGGGAATTTCACCTTTGGAGCTCGAGAACTCACGAAGCGCCTCGGCGTAAGAGGTCATATCGGTCAAAATAACCAAGATATGTTTGTGTAAGGTAAACGCCAAATATTCCGCGATGGTCAGCGCCACACGGGGCGTCATGATACGTTCGACAATCGGGTCGTTCGCGAGGTTCAAAAGCATAACCACGCGGTTCATGACGTTGGCTTCTTCAAATGAACTGCGGAAATAGTGGGCAACGTCGTTTTTAACGCCCATGGCGGCGAACACAATCGCGAAATCGTCGCCGTCGGCAATTGTGGACTGGCGGACAATCTGAACCGCCAATTCGTTGTGCTTCATACCGGAACCGGAGAAAATCGGCAGCTTCTGGCCGCGAATCAGCGTGGCGAGCGCGTCGATCGAAGAAATACCGGTCTGAATGAAGTTTCTCGGATATTCACGGGAAACCGGGTTAATCGGCGAACCGTTAACGTCGCGTTTTTCCACGGGGTAAACGGGACCCAGCCCGTCAATCGGGCGGCCGAGGCCGTCAAACACTCTGCCGAGGATTTCGGGTGAGAGCGCCACTTCCATGGGCTTGCCGGTGAACACGGTGGCGGTGTTTTCCATAGACACGCCGCGCGTGCCTTCGAACACCTGCACGGTGACTTCTTCGCCGTCGATTTTCACCACACGACCGGTGCGCACGGTGCCATCTTGCAAATGCAATTCGACGATTTCCTCGTTGGCGGCTTCTTTTACGCCGTTCAAGGTGACAAGGGAGCCGTTGATACCGTCTAATTTCAAATGTCTAACAATCATTCGGCTTGACCCCCTTATCGTAAAATACTGTCGAGCGCGGTGTCGATTTCCTGAATGTCGGCATCGAGCATTTCCAGTTTGTCGTTCGGAACATCATATTTCATCTTGACCAGCTTGTCAAACAGGCCGGTTGCAAGCAGTTTGGAAATCGGAATCTGTCTTGCGATGACTTCTTTCGCGCGGTGATACAAATGCAAAATGACGTGCATCATTTTAAACTGCTTTTCCAACGGCACATAAGTGTCGTCCGCATGGAACGCGTTTTGCTGTAAGAAGCCGACGCGGATCACGCGCGCGATTTCAATAATCAGCTTTTGGTCGTCGGGCAAAACATCGGCGCCGATAAGCTTTACGATTTCCATCAGCGAGCTTTCTTCCATCAGCAGCGCGCAAAGCTCTTCGCGGTATTTGATGAAGTCCGGCGAAATGTTGTCGCGGTACCAGTCGGAAAGGTCGCCGATATATTCGCTGTAAGACAGCGTCCAGTTAATCGCGGGGTAATGCCGCGCGTAGGCAAGCGATTTGTCAAGTGCCCAGAAGCAGCGGGTGAAACGCTTGGTGTTTTGGGTGACCGGCTCGGAAAAGTCGGAGCCCTGCGGAGAAACAGCGCCGATTAGCGTAATGGAGCCTTCGGTGCCGTTTAAGTTCTGGACGTAGCCGCTGCGCTCATAGAATTCGGAAAGGCGCGACGGCAGATAAGCCGGGAAGCCTTCGTCGGCGGGCATTTCTTCCAAACGGCCGGAAATTTCACGAAGCGCTTCCGCCCAACGGGAGGTGGAGTCCGCCATCAGTGCGGTGTGATAGCCCATGTCGCGGTAATATTCCGCCAAAGTAATACCTGTATAAATCGAAGCTTCACGCGCCGCAACCGGCATGTTCGAGGTGTTGGCGATAAGCACGGTACGGTCCAAAAGAGGTTTGCCGGTTCTCGGGTCAACCAGTTCAGAGAATTCGGTCAAAACCTGGGTCATTTCGTTGCCGCGTTCGCCGCAGCCGACGTAAATGATGATGTCGGCGTCGCACCATTTTGCAAGCTGGTGCTGGGTCATGGTTTTGCCGGTACCGAAACCGCCGGGAATGGCGGCGGCGCCGCCCTTTGCCACGGGGAACACGGTGTCGATGATACGCTGGCCGGTAATCAGCGGCTTGTTTGCGGGCAGACGGCCTGCAATCGGGCGCGGGTTACGAATCGGCCATTTTTGCATGAGCGTTAAATCGACCGTTTTGCCGTCGTCGGTCTTTAATTTTGCGACAGTGTCGTTTACGGTGTATTCGCCGTCGGGCATGACTTCGGTAATCTCGCCGGAAAGCAGCGGGCTTAACATGACTTTATGGGTAATGACCGGGGTTTCCGGGCAGGTGGCGTAAACGTCGCCGCCGGAAATGCGGTCGCCGGGTTTCACGGTCAAGGTGACGGCATATTTCTTTTCCGTGTCGAGCGGAGAGAACTGCGCGCCGCGGCCGATAAACGGACCGAATTTCTTTTCAATGGCGGGAAGCGGACGCTCGATACCGTCAAAAATATTGCCGAGCAGGCCCGGTCCTAACGTAACGCTTAACGGCGAGCCGGTGGAATAGACGGGTTCGCCCGGGTGAAGCCCTGCGGTTTCCTCGTAAACCTGAATGGTCGTTTCGTCTTTTTGCAGGCGGAGCACTTCACCGATCAGCCGACTGTTGCCGACATACACCGTTTCCATCATGCTCAAATCCGTTTCGCCCTTGACGGTAACAACGGGGCCGTTAATGCCGTATATTTTATTTTCTGACATAATTTCACCCCTCTATGGATAATCCGGATTCGGTCAGGAACTGCGCTTTGCGCGCTTCCAGACGTGCGTCGAGCGTATCGTCAAACAGCTGTTCGGCACGCGCGCCCTCGGCACGAATGCCGCCCAAGCGGATTTCGTCGGAATACGCCACAGCTGGCGCAACGGAAAATTCCTTTTTAATATCTTCTTCAAACGCTTTGTCCGCCGGACGCAGGTATAAAGTCACCGCGTCGCCGGAAAGCACACTTGCAAGCTTTTTCGCCGAAGCCAAAAGCAAGTCGCGGTAAGCGGGCGTTTGCACAAAAGCACGCAGCTTTTCGTCGACAGCGGCAAAAACCCGGTCGAAAATTTCCGAACGCTGCTGTGTTAATTGCCCGCGCGAAGTTTCCGTAAGCTTGGAAATCTCGCGGTTAAACTCGGCGTTGATGCGCGCCGTTTCATATTCGGTATAAGCGTCATAGCGCGCTTTTGCCGATTCCTGCATGGCGTCAATACGCTGCTTTCGGAGTTCTTCGGTCTCGCGGTCGATTTTATCACATTGTTCTTTGGCAAGCGCTTGAATCGCTCCCACAAAAACAGCGGTTTTGCTGCTTTCAATTTCCAAAAGAGATCACCTCTCGGTCAATAGGACGCTTTACAGCTTTACGCCGATCGCTTCCTGAATGTATTCGGTAATGGAGCTACCGCTTCCGGTGTCGTTTTCACTGTCCGGAATTTCCGCAAGCAGCGGACGGTTGCGGCGCTTTAAATCTGCAATCAATTCGGGGCAAAGCCGGCGCACGCCCGCGGTGATCAGCAAAATGCCGATGTCGCCCGCAGAGAGCGCTTTTTCCACTTCGCGTTCGGCTTCTTCGGCGGAGCGGATGCAAATGCCCTCGACCCCCGCCAGCCGCATGCCGACGACGGGGTCGGTTTTATCACTAATCAGAAAAAGACGCATGGCTTTTCCCTGCCTTTTAAACCTTGTTCAGAATCAAGATGGAAATAACAACGCCGTACAGCGCGATAGATTCACCCAAGGCAACGAAGATGATGGATTTACCGAAAGATTTCGGATTTTCTGCGGTTGCCGCGATCGCTGCGGGCGCACCGGCTGCAACGGCGATACCGCCGCCGATACCGGCAAGACCGGTTACAAGACCGGCTGCAAGAAGGCCCATACCCGTGGAGCTGCCGGAAGAAGTTTCGGTTTCTGCGGTAGCTTCGGTCTGCTGTGCGGCAGTTGCATCTGCCGCGGTGCTGTCGTCAGCGGCGAACACGTTGACGCAAAGCACGGAAATAAGCACAGTCAGAACCGCAAAGGTCATCAGGTTTGTAACAAGTGCTTTTTTAACGGGTCTGCCCTGCGCTCTTTTCTTGACAATCAAAAAAGCGGAGAACAGAAGTGCTGCGGGGGCGAGAATCATAAGCAGATAAAATACGGTTGACATTTTGAATTCCTCCAGAATCAGTTATTGTTGATTTTTTTAAGAGTAACGGGAACGAAAGGTCGTCCGCCGCCCTCGTAGAACCGGCTGAACATTTCATAATATTCCAGACGCAGCGCCTGAATCCCGGTCAAAAGACCTTCGAGCGCAATGACCAGAACATTGCCCAGTATAATGACAAACAGGTTTTCGCTTTCACCGGCAAGGGAGAAGACCACCATCATCATGCCGGCGTGTACAAGCACGAACGCGCCGACACGCAAAAACGAAACTGTGTTGGAGAGGTAGGAAAGCACATATTCGAGCAACTCAAATATGTTCTGGAGCAGGAAGTCCATGATGCTGTCGGGTTTCCAGTCCGGGTGCTTGTCGATGATGCCTATCGGGATTTCCTTGAGCATCAAAAGCACCGCGCACACCGCAAGAAGAATACCGCTTACGGAATTGGGAAGCGGCGCGGGACCGTTCATAAAGCCCGAAGCAAGGTTGGCGCCTGCAAGATACATACAAAGCCCGACCACGCCGTTTTGGCTGAAAATCGCTTCGCCGAAATGTTTGCGGCGGATACAGGCATATATATTGAGAAGCATCGCCACGACCATCAGCCCGACGCCGATGGCGATTGCAACCAGCAACACGGTGTTGATGCTGTCCATAACCGAAAGCGGTTTGCCGCTCCAGCCGAGCGCGTGGTAAACCGGGTCGATCATATCTTCATACCCGAACACGCTGCCGAACACGAAGCCAAAGCACATTGAAGCGATGCCGCAGGGAACTAAGATTTTGCCGAGTTCCATTTTCTTAAGCTTCCACATTAAGAAACCGGCAATCGCGAGCACAAAGCCCTGACCGAGGTCGCCGAACATCATGCCGAACAAAATCGTATAGGTAATGGCGACAAACGGCGTAATGTCAATATCGGAATATGCCGGCGTGCCGTACATTTCCACATAGTAATGATACGGGTCAACAAGCGGCCGCAACAATTTCGAGCGCGTGTGCATTTTCACCGGAACGGTAACTCGACCGTCCTGCGGCGGTTCGGCGGCTTCGAGCTTCACGCCCGGAAGCGAACGAATCAGCGCTTCCGCCTCTTTTTGTTTTGACTTCGGCACATAGCCGACGAGCATAAAGTTCTTTTCGTTATGCAAAGCGTAGGAACGCATTTCAAACACAGAGTTCAAATACACCAGCTTTGTATAAATCAAATTGCAGTGTTCTTTTTCCTGCGCCCAGAATGCCTGGAGTTTCTGTTCGTTTTCTTCGAGCTGACCGGCGATAATATCAATGCTCTTATGTACCTGCTCGAGCACCTCGTCGACCGTGCCGGCAGCCCCCGGCAGGGTGAAGGGCTCAAACAAGAGAAAAGCGAAAATACCGTCGATTTCGTCCAATTTATTGACCGGCGCGAAATAGGCGCCCCAATAATCGGTTTTATCTTCGGAGCACGGGTAAAACAGCACATATGGGTTGTTTTTAGAAACCGCGTTGAGCTTTTTCATGCTCTCTTTGGGCAGGTGACCGAAACGCACTTTGACAAATTCGCAATCGGCAACACTGTCCAAATCCAAATTCAGGCCTTTGAAGTGCTCATATTTGCGAATGCCCTCTTCGCAGACGGTTTTCTGCTCCAAAAGCGCGGTGCGTTCTTCGTAAAGGTCGGCCGCGGCTTTTTCCACGGTTTTGATATAAGCGTCGTCATCGGGATTTACCGCGTCGCTGCCCGAAATCTCCGCCGCCTGTAAGGTGAAACCGGAGGTGTTCGCAAAATCAGTCAGCTCCGCAAGCTTTGCCGTATAAGGGTTTTCCTCGCCGAACGGCACAAAGCCCATGGGAGAAGAAATGTATTTCCCCGCGGGGTCGGGCTGGAAGCAGGCACTTTCGCAAAGCTTTGCGCTTAACGCGTCAAACTGTTCGATGTCGCCGATGATACGCATCAGCTTCATTTGCTCAATCGCCATTTTTTCGCCTCCCTGTCATTTTTACGGCTTTCCGAGCCGAAATCCGTTTGTCGCCGCGTTCCACGGTGACATCCGGTAACGTTAAAATCATGGTTTCCAATTCGTCTTCTTTTTCCTGCGGCACAAAACCGACCAGCATAAAGCTTCGGTCACTGTGCCAGGCGTGCGCCCGAAGCCGGAACGCATCGCGCAGGAAAAGCAGTTTTGTGTAAACGACGTTTGTACGCGCCTGTTCTTTCGAGCAATAGTCCGTTCGCTCTTTTTCGAGCGCCGCGAGCTGTTCGTCCAAAATCGACATACTCTTGTGCACCTGCTCCATAACCTGCGCCACCGTACCGGCGGCGCCCGGCACCGAAACCGGGTCAAACATCAAAAACGCAAACTTGCCGTCGATTTCATTCACACGGTCCGCCGGCGCCAAATACACGCCCCAATAATCGGTTTTATCCTCAGAACACGGGTAAAACTGTAAAAACGGGTCGTCGTCAAACACCGTTTGAAACTTCGGCAAGCTCTCTTTCGGGAGGTGCCCGAAACGTGCTTTGACAAACGCGCAGTCCGCAAGGCTGTCTAACGGCAAGTCCAAGTTTTTGAAGTGGTCGTATTTTTGCAAGCCCGCTTCGCAAACCTCTTTTTGCCCGTGGAGCGCTTCTTTTTCATCGGTATAATCGGAAGCCTGTTTTTGCAAAGCTTGGAGTGCCGCTTCGTCGTCCGCGCTCCAAGTCCCTTCGGCTTCCGGCTCGCCGGTTTTCTCGAGCGTCAGCCCGAGAGTTTTTGCCGCCGTTTGCAGGCGTTCCAGCTTTTCGCTGTAAGGCTCGTCTTGGGTATACGGCAAAAAGCCCATCGTCGAGGAAACATATTTGCCCACGGCGTCCGGGTAAAAACAGCCGCACGAAAGCAACTTTGCGCTCAACGGATTCAATTGTTCCAAATCGCCGCTGATTTTCATCAGCCGCACTTTTGCAGCCGCCATTGCCGTCTCCTTTTCTATATCGTTCAAATCTTTAAGCGGTAAACGCCGCTTTCAAGAAAAACTTAATTGTCCTGCACAATCAGATATTTCAAAATTTCTTCCGGTGTCTCTTTGTAGCCGATGCCTTCGGAAATATGGGTAAGGTTGGTGTTTTCGACATTTAAAATGCCGATATAGCTTAACAGCGTCACCTGCGGGTAAGTTGAAAAGCGCAGATTCTTTTCGTCCTGCCGAAGCAGCGCGCGACGTGTTTTTTTCTCAATAATTTCTTCCGAAGAAAAATCCAAAAGCTTGCCGTAGCGCGTTTTTTGAAGCAGCGCGGTCAGCTCTTCGGTATTTTCCGCCGCAAGCAGCGCGTCGAGCTCTTTTTCGCTCAATGCCGTTACGTGGCTTATAAGAAACGCGGATTCTTTGGGGTGCACCTGCGGGAAATATTTTTTCAGCCGGTAAAGCCCTTCAATCGTTGTCATATCGGAGCGCATACGAATGATGTCTAAAAGCGCTTCCTGTTCTTTCTCGGGGTAATCTTTTTTAATAATCTGCTCGGTCTGCCCGGCGACGTAGTCGTGCAGAAGCGGCAGAAGTACGCGCACACCGAACGTAAGCTTTCCGGTTTTGAAAGCGTCGAGCAGCCGCCCGTAAGGCGTGTCGGCAAGCGCGGCGTATAAATCGTCAAAATCCTTTGCCGCTTCGAGTTTCGCAACCGGAAGCTGGCAGTTGTTTTTGAAAAAGTCCGGCGCAAATCCCAAGTATTCGCCGAAATTGGAAGTTCCCAAATTTTCGGCGCACTGCAACAGGACGTTCATGTCATATTGCAACAGCATGATTTTATAAAGATGCCCGCCGAGGGCTTTTTCGTTGGCGGCAAGCGACGCAATGCGCATTTGCCGGTATTTCATAAGCATGGCTTCCAGCCGCGCGCGGCTCATTTGCACGTTCGGCAGGTCTTTGAGCACCATTTCATAAGCCGTGCGGTTTTTCAGATAATTCAAAAATTCCTGAGTGCTTCGGCAGTTTGCCAGTTCCGCGTAATCTTCCGAAGTCAAAATATCCCCGTACATTGCGCGCGCCTTGGCAAGCAATGCGTTTGCAGAATATGCCGCTATCTTAGACACAACCATGCTCCTTTCCCGAAAATTTTATAGTATATAAAGGAAAAGGCTTACGCCTGTTCGTTTTCCCCCACAACGGCGTTGAAAATTTCGGTTTCCCACACCTCGTGTTTGCTTTCGTAAATTTGATTTAACTGCGCGCGGATGCGCTCATCTTTTTCGGCGCGTGCCGTCTTTGCGCTTTCCAGCTTTTTCGCAGCGTCTTCGCGTTTTTGCGCCAAAACCTTTTTCGCCTGTTCTTCATTTTGCGCGTCAATTTCCTGTTTTTTCGCCGTAAGCTCTTCGGAAAGTTTTTCCCGCCGCGCATAGGCCTCTTCCACTTTTCGGCGCGAAGCCTTGTCGGTTTCCACAATCATATGCAGCGCATTTTCCATTTGAAAGCCTCCCGTGACACACAAGTTTTACTGTCTTCAACAACTGATAATTATAGCACTTTTCCGCAAAATAACAACAGCATTTTGTGAAAACAAACAAGCCCTTTTTTTGCGGAATTCGTGCATTTTTTCCATTCAAATATTTTGCGGGATTTAATTTCACAAAAAAATCTCGGCGTTTTCTTGATTTTTGATTGTTTTGCCTAAAGGAATATGATATGATACCAATTATAATAGGAATCTGAAAAGGAGTGCAGACTATGGTAAACGAGTGGTATAAAGAAGCAGCAGTTTATCAAATCTGGCCCCGGTCGTTTAAGGACGGCAACGGGGACGGCATCGGCGATCTCTGGGGTGTTTTGGAAAAGCTCGACTACATCAAAAGTCTCGGCGTGGACGCGATTTGGTTTTCGCCGCTTTACCCCTCCCCGCAGGCGGACTTCGGCTATGACATTGCCGACTACCGCGACATTTGCAGCGATTACGGCACGCTGGAGGTCTTTAAACAGGTGCTTGACGGCGCGCACGAACGCGGGTTAAAGGTCATTATGGATTTGGTCGTCAACCACACCTCCGACGAGCACGAGTGGTTTAAGGAAAGCAAAAAGGGCGACGACAACCCTTATCACGACTATTATTTCTGGCGCAAGGGCAAAGGCAAGGACGGCAAAAAGCCGCCGAACAACTGGCTTTCGCTGTTTGAGGGGAAAGCCTGGGAATATGACGAAAACCTCGGCGAATATTATCTGCATTTGTTCGCCAAAAAGCAGCCCGACTTAAATATGGACAACCCGAAAGTCCGCGAGGAAGTCAAGGGCATTATGGAGTTTTGGCTCTCGATGGGCGTGGACGGCTTCCGCGAAGACGTCATCACCTTTATTTCCAAAGCTGAAGGCCTGCCCGACGGCTTTCCCCTGCCCGCCGCAACCGGCATTGAGCACTACCGTAAGGGGCCGCACCTGTTGGAATACCTCACGGAATTTCAAAACGATGTTTTGAAAAAATATGACGCGTTCACCGTGGGCGAAGCGCCGATGATGACGCCGGAGCGCGCGCTCGAATATGTCGAAGAGGGCAAAAACCAGGTCCTTAATATGATGTTCCATTTCCAGCACATGAACGTCGACTGCATCGGCATGAACTGCATTCGCCGTAAATTCAAGCTGACAAGGCTTAAAAAGGTTTACAACGACTGGCAGAAAAAGCTGTATCGCAAAGGCTGGAACGCGCTTTATATTGAAAATCACGACCAACCGCGCATTGTCAGCCGTTACGGCAATGACAAAGAATTTCACGACGAAAGCGCGAAAATGCTCGCGACGATGTATATCTGCCAAAGCGGCACGCCGTTCATTTATCAGGGGCAGGAAATCGGCATGACCAATATCCATATGGATTCTCTGGATGACTATGTGGACGTCGCCATTCAAAACGATTGCCGGACTTTGCGAAAATTCGGTTTTTCCGACGAAAAGATTTTGGAAACGGAAAACGCGATTTCCCGCGACAATGCCCGCACGCCCGTGCAGTGGTCGGCGAAGAAAAACGCCGGCTTTACCGACGGGGAAACGCCGTGGTTCAAAATCAATCCGAATTACAAGACAATCAATGTCGCGTCACAAGAAAAAGACAAAAATTCGGTATTGAATTATTACCGTAAGCTGTTAAAAACGCGCAAGGAAAACCCGGTGCTCATTTACGGCGATTTTGAAGAGCATTATAAATCGAGCGAAGAGCTGTTCGTTTATGAACGCAATTATGAAGGCAAGCGGGCGCTTGTGATTTGCTCGTTCTCGCCGAAAACGGTCACGTTCCGCGCGCCGGCAGGGTTCCGCTTAACCGCCGGAAAACTTTTAATCTGCAATTACAAAGACGCGCCGGCAAAGCCGTCCATTTGCGCACTGCGCCCCTATGAAGCGCGCGTGTATTTGTATAACGCTTAAAAAATTTCATACAATAAATTTACCGGTCGGAGGTTGACTTCCGGCCGGTATTGTGTTACCTTGTGTTCGATAATTTTGCGTATTCAGGTGATTTTATGTCCAAAAGTATTCCGAAAACCAACGCCATGCGCATTTTAGAGCGCGAGAAAATCCCCTACCAAATGCACACTTATGACCCCGACGGGGAAATTGACGGCATCAGCGTGGCGGAAAAAATCGGCGTCGACCAAAACCGCGTGTTTAAAACACTGGTGACAAAAGGGAAATCCGGCAGTTTTTATGTGTTTGTCATTCCCGTGGCAGCGGAACTCGACTTGAAAGCGGCGGCAGCTGCTGTTTCGGAAAAAAGCGTCGAAATGCTCCACGTCAAAGATTTGGAGCGTACCACCGGCTATATCCGAGGCGGGTGCAGCCCGATCGGCATGAAAAAAGCATTTCGCACGGTCATTGACGCTTCGGCTGAGAACTTAGAAACCATTGTCGTCAGCGGCGGCAAAATCGGCTTTCAAATGGAACTTGCGCCCGATGATTTACGGCGCGCGGCAAAGGCTTCGTTCGAGGAAATCACATTTGCATAAGCTATATAAAAACACCCGCAAGCTGCAAACGGCTTACGGGTGTTTTTGTTTTGTTTCTTATTCGGCTTTTTCACTCTTTTCGGCTTTTTCCGTCTTATCATCAAGGAGGCCTTTTTTGAACATTAAGTGCGCGCTCACAAGCGAAATAACCACGCCCACGGGAATCAGCACGCCGGAGGCAATCTCGCCGTTCACGAGCAAAATCAAAATGATTGCGGCGACCGGCACAATGGAAATCTTCCAATGTTTCATAAAATAACTGATGCCGAGCGCACCGAACAGCGCGGGCACGACCTGGTTAAACGCCGGGGCGAATATCGAATTTTCATCGGTCAAATAAGGCAAAACCGGGCTGAACGCCACAACGCCGACGGCGATAATGATGGTCGTGACAATCGAGGAAGTCGCAATCGCAATTGTAGAAATGACTTCGCCCTCTTCGCTGTTGGCGCGGACGCCAGCGTTTTCCATGGCGTTGAGTCCGCACGGCAGTTTTAAGTTCGTGATATTGCCCGTGACAAAGCTCAAATAGGTGCCGCCCGCACCGAGCAGGGGTGTGTAGGTAAACACTTCAATAACCGAAGTCGGATAAAACAGCATAGCGACCGGCAAAAGGCCTTTCAAAACGTAGCTGCCTTGGGGCCAAACGCCGAGGTGCACACAAATTGCGACCGGCACCAATATAAACAGCAGCAGCGCCGTAATATCCCAAATAATCCCGTAAAAATGTACGCTTGCGGCATAATCTCTGTTTTTCATCGTTTCGCCCTCCTTTTAACCGCGCCATTCCAACACGGCAATGTCGTGCGGCAGAACCTGCGCCAAAATCATAACAACCACCATGGCAAGAATCATACTAAACGGCATGGCGAACGGCTGCAACCACTTCAAATTGAAACGGTCGGCAAGCTTTTGCAAAATAAACATGAAAAGCATTGAGGAAAGCAGCGCGGCTATGGACATCACGCCCGCGCCGTCGCCGATGACCACTTTGTCGCCGGAGCCGGCAACCGCCCGGCCGATAAACGCGGAGATAAGACCGATAAACGCCGCGGCGGACATGACGTCTGCCCATTTCCCGTTTTTCGCCGCGACCTTGCCGAGCCCTTTTTGAATTTTCTTGAGAATAAAGGGAACTAAGATAAGCGGCATAATGCTGCCGAGGGTCATGACCCACGCAATCGTCGCAAAAACCGTCGGGTCCGTAACCTCTTGGGAAAGCCCCGCGGTACTGCCGAACGCTTCAATCGCCGCTTCGGCGGCAGGCACTTCGTAAGTAATCGCGCCGATAACCGTCAGGCGAATCCACGGAAGCACCATTCCGAGCGCCCCCGAAAGCGTCAGCACGGTTGCCAAAATGGCGAGCGCGGGCGCAACGGTGAACAGCGCACTCGAACTCACCGTCTTTTTCAGCGCGTCGGTCGAAAGCCCGAGCGCTTTGCCGCGCTTCCACGCGCGCACTAAAAAAAAGACCGACTGCGCGACCACGAAAACCACGACCAGCGCGCCGAGAAAATACATAAACTTATCCGATTTAAAATCCATAACTTTTCCCCTTTGCTTTTTCTTTTTTCCCTTGGGTTTATAGTAGCATACCCCCGGCCGCTTGACAATAGAAATTCACAAAAAACAGGTCTGATTTTAGGAAAACAGCCGCAATTTTATTTTGCAGTTCCCCATATGTCTGTTTTTCTTGACAGCACACTCCTATATATGCTATTCTGCCTTATAGAGAGGGTTTGCGGGGAAACGGGGAAAAACGGAATATAAAACACAGCGCAACATGACAACGCCGCCGAACACCTTTCTTGTTGTTCGGCGGCGTTTTTGTATTTTGCGGCGGACAAGCGTTTTTCGGGAGACTTTATCCCACTTCAGGAGGAAAAGACATGAAAAAGCTGTGTTGTATCGTTTCAGCTGCCCTTTTGGCGCTTCTTCTTTGCGCCTGCGGCACGAAAAGCGGAGAACCCACATCTGTCAGAACAACTGAAAATTCTTCTGCGGTTGAAGATACAACAGACATGGCAAATCCTTTAGACGCGGTAGACGTGCTTTATGAAGAAGGCGACCATTACAAAATTTATTCCAACGCAGAAAAAACGCTATATCGTTATGATGTGCTGGATAACACCGGCGCGCTGATTGACCAGGGCTATCAAGACTGGCATTGTGTTTCTTTCAAAGAGACCGGTGATATTTTGCAATTGTTCTATTGGTACAGCGGTCCCCTATCCTTAGTACGCTATTATGACACTGAACAAGGTCGAGTTTCTCGCTTTTTCAGCAGTCCTCTACTGACCTACGAGGAAACCGTCGCCTATTTTTCCGTTCGTGAGGATTCCATTATTTTGGTTGTGCAAAATATGTTTGAACCGGCAACCTTTTACAGGGAATTTGACCGCGACTTTTCCGGTATGGTTATTCGCGGCGGCGACTGCAAGCCCGAATTTTTACAAAACGGGAAACAGTTGAAACTGACGTATTGGCGCGGGGAGAACGACGAAGAGTTCACGGAAATTTTTGATTTGCGGTAAACAAAAACAAGGGTTTATACAAACTGCATTTAGTCCGATTTTTTCAACATTTAGTTGTTTCCGATTGACAAACTTCCCGTTTTTTGATACGCCTAAAGTGGTGTTTTGGAAGTAACGCGCAAAGCAATATTGGAAGACGACTATGAAAAATATACGATGAATAAGGAGTAAAGCTATGAAAGAAATCGTAGAGAAAGCGCTCCGGGAAAAACAAAATATTGCGGTTTACAGCAATTCCGACGATACGACCAAATTTGCTTACGGTCGACCGCTTTGCATGGATGACGTTGACTTTGCACTGTATCTTATCTCTCCAAACGGAGAATATGACGGCATTCTTGTGCAGGAAATCAACGAGATTTTGTATATTGAACGCGACGAACAGTATGCACAAAAAATGCAAACGCTGTGTGCTGAACACAGGTTCCCGGAAATCCGTCTCCCGTCCGAAGCGGAAAGCGTCAAAACAAATATCCTGCTGTACGCCAAGGAAAACAAAAAAGTGGTCGCGTTGGAAGTGCAATACAGCGGTATAGACGATATTACAGGCTTCGTGGAAACGCTTGAAAACGGTTTGTGCTCTATCAAAGAATTAGATGCTTTCGGGCAGGTGCAGGGCACGGCATATGTGGAAACAGACCGTATTACGCAAATTTCCTGTGACTCGCAAAACGAACAGCGGATTTTATGGTTATATGCCAATCCATCAAAAGAATAAAAGCTATTCTTTCTACAAAGGTAACGGAAATGAAAAACAAACAACATGCGTATATTTTGAAATCTTTTTTAGAATCAAAAATTCCTGCGGTGATTCGCAGGGATGCTCCCGAACTTATGGTTATAGATTCTATTATCGGCGGCTATTGCACACGGTTGGTTAAGGGAGCAAAAGCAGTTGAGCTCCCTTTAAACGGAATTATTTCTAAAGCGGACAAAGCTGCTTTTTCAGAATTGATTAATCAATCCACAGGAGCAGAAAAAGAGGATTTGGTGCTATACTATCGGCTTGCTCTACTGGCTGAATCCGTGGTGATACAATACACTTGAAAAGCAAACAGAAACAAAACTTTCCAAACTGGAGATCTTTAAAAGGAGGAGAGCCATGAAAGCGGGAAAATTGTGCCTTGTTTTCTTGTCGGTTCTGATTTTATTTGCCGGCTGTGCAGAGGTGGAAACCGAGCAAAATCAAGTTACCCGTGAAGCAGCTACTGCAACTGTGCAGGAACACCAACCGTTAACGGGGAATATTATTGCAAACCCGCACGCATACGCGGAAAAGTGGATGTCTGTTGATTTGCCGGAAGCCGGATTAAAGGACCTAACGCTTGGGAATTATGCAGAAGGTCATTTGGTTGCGCCGGATACAGACGACACATCGGCAAGTAAGGTATACATTTTTTGCGATTATATAGAAGACCGCCCTTACCATAGCGCTTACTTGGCTGTTTCTTTAGGCGCAAAAGTTTTATTGAAGGACCTTACAGAAGAACAAGACAGCGGATCTTACCAGGACACACTGTATGTATGTGATGTGGACGGAGACGGACTGGATGAAATCGTTGTTCAACAAACGGTTGGAATGTCCGGCGGCGCCGGTTCTTATTGGTCGCGTATTTTTAAAGTTCGGGCAGAGGAAATAGAGGTTATATTTGATTCTCTGATTGTTGATGCAGAAAATACAAGCTGGGACACTTTTGATACGGGCTTTACAAGCACATTTTTAAGCGGCCGTCAAGTGAAAATAGAGAATACTATTACCGGATACAGCACCACTATGGATATATCCGACCGATATCAAGATGCCTTTTTCGATGCGGAAGGAAAAGGAACAACAGGGCATTTGTACTGCGATAGCTTTCGGGAATTTATACCACAGGATGTAGACCATGACGGCGTATTTGAATTGGTTTGCTTGCAATATGCATCTTTATATACCCATGCAGACTATATCGGAGATGCAAAAACGGTTCTAAAATATAATACCGCATCGCAGGGCTTTGAAGTTGTGCAAGCAGAATTTATTCCGGCAGAATAATCTTAAGGGATCGGCAATACGCTTACCTTTGCCGGCGACTGGATCACAGACGCGGTGTGACAACAAAAGCCGAAACAGGAAATAGGTGATCCTATGAAAAAAATTTCAAGTTTTCTATTGCTTTTTACGCTTATTTTTTTCTTGACCGCCTGTCAAGCCGAGAAAAATTACTCGATTGAATCGGTCACCGCAGCGGGCGAACCTGCACAATACAAAGTCTCTGTTTTCGGTCGTGACAAAAGCGTAATTTATGAAACCACTCTATATGGGGAACCCGAGTTTACCACTTTGGAAAACGGTGTTTTGCGTATGCATACAGGCGCGGGGAACGTAACACAATACAGCTTTTTTGATACCGTGCAAAACCGGGTGTCGCCCGTCTATGAAAACCCGGAGCTTGTGCAGGGCGGAAAAATCGTGTATATGACTTTAAACGAGGGAGCCCCGCAGTTGGTGGTTCGGGATATTTTTGACGAAACGGTCTTTTATCGTACCTATGACCGCAATTTTTCGAAAACCGCCGTGCCCGCCGATGCGCTGATTTCCGCTGTTTTCACAGACGCAAACACCTTGCAGGTGACGTATCTTTTGGGTGAAAATTTTGAAGAGGTAGAGGAAACGCTCCGTTTGCAATAGCGTTTCGTGCCTTTGCACATAGGTACATCTGTTCAAGCCAAAAGCAGCAACAACCGATTGAATTTTCGGGTGTTGCTGTTTTTGCATTTTAGACAAGTTTTATATTTACAAGCAAAAAGATTATGTTATAATTGTTGTATAAATTGTAAAAAATCGGATTAAATTTGTATAAAATTTCTATTTTTCGCTTGTTTTGCGGCGCGGGCGGAAACGTTCTTGAAAGACTTGAAAAGAGGTGCTTTCTTTGCAATCTGTGGAAAAAGTCACCCCCTGCGGGGCGGTAAGGGGCATCGAAACCGAGCGGTGTTTGGAATTTCGCTCGATTCGCTATGCGCACGCCGGGCGATTCCAATACCCGACGCCGATTAGAAACTTCGAAGGCGTTTATGACGCAACAACATTTTCAGACTGCTGTTACCAGCACCGCGCGTTTGAGGACGACGCCAAAGTCAACGCGTTTTACCACAAAGAATTCCGAAAAGGACTTTCGTTTACATACAGCGAAGACTGCTTTTTCTTAAACATTTGGGCGCCGAAAAACGCCGAAAACTGCCCGGTGGTCGTTTATATCCACGGCGGGAGTTTTACCGGCGGAAGCTCTAACGAAGGGCACATCAGCGGCGCGCATTTTGCCGAAAACGGTGTGATTTTGGTCGCGATGAACTATCGTCTCGGGCCTTACGGCTTTTGCGCGCACCCGGATTTGACCGACCGAGACGGCGTTTGCGGAAACTACGGGCTTTTTGACCAGCTCACGGCGATACAATGGGTCAAAGCGAACATTGCGGCGTTCGGCGGCAACCCGCAAAAAATCACGCTGATGGGGCAAAGCGCCGGGGCGATGAGTGTGGATATTTTGGTTTCCAGCCCCTTGTGCAAAGATTTAATTGCCGGCGCAATCCTTTTAAGCGGCGCCGGATTACAGCGGTTTTTGTTAAAACCGAAAACGCCGGAAAAAACGCTGCCTTTCTGGACCTCGGTTTTGGAAAACGCCGGCGTGAAAACCGCCGACGAACTGCGGACACTCGACCCAAAGGCGCTTTATTACGCGTGGCTTGCGGCGTGCCGCGCAATGAAATTCAATATGCCCTACACGTTCCCCGTGTATGACGGCGCGCTTTTGACAAAAGAAAGCTTTTCGAGCAAACGCGTGCCGGATATGCCGTATATTCTCGGCGTGACTTCCCAGGATATGATTCCGATTGTCCTGCAAAAAAACACCGTCAAATGGGCGAAGCTTGCAAAGAAGCACAACCAAAGCCCCTGCTTTGTTTACAACTTCACACGGCAGCTTCCCGGCGACGACCGCGGCGCGTGGCATTCGGCGGATTTGCTTTATGCCTTTTCGACGCTCGGGTTCAGCTGGCGGCCGTTTTCGGAAATCGACTATCAAATTTCCGACGCGCTTTCCGCTTCGTTTTGCGCGTTTGCCGAAAACGGCGACCCGAATTGCAGCAAAATTCCGCACTGGTCGCCGGGCGGAAAAGCACCGATGCGCTTTTGTGAAAACACGCACTGCGCGCCGTGGGAAACCGCAAAAAACTTTAAGCAAACTTTTCGAGGCCTCGGGTGGGAATAATGGGAAAATTTAAGCATATTTTTGAAAAAACCGAACAGACAAAAACCTGCCGCGTTTATAAAAGCGGGGCAACAACCGCGCGGTTGGAT
>ERZ1090865.220-NODE-220-length-36786-cov-9.762244_pt1 | contig 36786 bp, 33 predicted proteins | sample MGYA00478478_ERZ1090865 | MGnify/ENA primary metagenome ERZ1090865 (study PRJEB33644, sample SAMEA5815715) | chicken gut metagenome | biome: Chicken; feature: Gastrointestinal Tract; material: Caecum | place: Ireland | collected 2019-01-01 | study: A study of the... | reverse complement strand
CCCCTCTCCCCAGCCCACAAAGTCATCGCTCTCCACCGTCAGGGACAGCTGCCAGAACTGGATGCTGCCGTCGGGCTGCAGTTCCGGCTCGGTGAAACTTGTACCGCAGTGTCTGATGTTGGAGCCTCGGTCGCCGCCCTGGAAGACAATCTCATCATTCTCCCCCTGATAGTAGGGGTGCCAGTCATCAGGATTTTCCTCTGCAACAGGGCCACCCAGAATCCCCTCACAGACCGCCGGGCTGTACACCGCCTCAAGGTACCGGGTCAGATCGCTGTAGGTGGTATACAGACCGCCCTCTTTGGCAGTGTACCAGCCGGTTTTCTCGTCATAGTCCGCCGGCCAGATGCCGCCCGACATGCCGTAGTGGTTATACTTGAAATTGTAGGCGGATGCCATGCAGGCTGCCGCCTGGTCACTGAGCGCCGCCGGCACCACATAGCTTGCCGTCTGCTCCCACCGGCTGGCCACCCAGGGGGTCGAAATGGTCACCTGCTTGATATCGGGCCGCGGGACCTGATAGTTCTCCTGCAGCTTCAGGTTGTAATAAATGGTAGAGCCATCGCTGGTATGATTGGATGTCTCTGGGTCGGGATTCATCGCCTGCAGGGTTTCCAGCGGCACCCCAAAGGCCTCCGCCGCCTCCGCCAGCGTCCCCTTCCAGCTGGCAATCCGCAGCGTCACCGGCTGATCCGGCCAGGCCACATAGTCCAGCAGTTCCAGAGGGCCTTCCGTCACGGTATAGTCGGGCTTCTGTTCCGGCATGACAGAAGTCCATTCTTCCAGTGTGATTTCAGGCAGGGAGGCTTCCTCCACCGGCACAGCCGTTGGCGACGGGGTGGGCGACGCTGCAGGCAGGGGCGAAGGAACCGCCGTAGGTTCCGGGGCGGGCGTGGCCGCAGGGAGGACACTTTCCGCCGGGGTGCAGGCTGTCAACAGCAAAAGCGCTCCCAGCACCGGGATCATACGTTTCATACAGATTCGCCCCTTTACCAAAATTTTCATCCGCTTTTTCTCCAGTATACCATAAAAGCCACATACCGCACATACGGCATGTGGCTTTTGTGAAAAATTTACAATTCAGCGCTTTTTCAGCTGTTCTTCCAGGCCGGGGCGCGGGGTGACGTAGACGGTGGTGTAGACGTTGTACAGCACCATGCCGGGCTTGGCGCCGTTGGCCTTCCAGATGTTCTTCACCTCGGTGGTATCCACCGCCACCTTGGCGCCGCCGTTCTGGCTGGAGTGGAGCACCGCCAGCTCGGCCGCCTCCTGCCTGGTGGTGTCGGGGATATCCAGCCCCCGGCTCATCACCACACAGTGGCTGCCCGGCGCCTTCTGCACATGGAACCACAGGTCCTTGCCCCGGGCGGTGTGCAGCGTCAGCTTGTCGTTCTGCAGGTTGTTGCGGCCCACCAGGATCTCGAAGCCGTCGCTGGAGGTGTACCGCAGGAAATCCGCCGGTTTCTGTTTGCGGTCCCGCTGTTTGTAGTACTTGAGATAGCCCTGGCTCTTGAGTTCGGCGCGGATCTCGTTGAGGGCCGCCTCGCCGGGGGCGGATTCCACCTCGTAGAGCACGGTGCCCAGATATTCGATCTCGGCTTCGCCCTCCACCAGCAGCTTCTGCAGCATGGTGTGGGCGGTCTGCTTCTTTTTGTAGTCCTTGAAATATTTCTGGGCGTTCTCGTTGGGACCCAGACGCGGGTCCAGCCGGATGGTCATATCCTCGCCGGTATAGTAGTTCTGCACCGTCACCTGGCGGTCCCCCTTGTGGATGGCCCACAGGTTGGCCTGGAGCAGCTCCCCGCAGAGGCGCAGCGTGTCTGCCTTGGCGGACTGGGCCAGCTCCTCCCGCCGGGCGGCCTGCTTGCGCACGGCGCGCTCGTGCATGTTGTGTACCGCCTTGTACAGTTCCCGGCTCTTCTGCCGCAGCCGCTCCGCCCGGTCCTTGGTGGCGTAGTAATCCTCCAGCATCTCGCTGTAGGTGGGGTACTGGGTCAGGATGGCCTGGGTGCCGTACTGCCGCGGCACAAAGAAGCTGAACTCCACCGGCTTGGCTGTGCCGTCCGGCTGGGGCAGCCGCACCGCCGTGGGCGTGCCGCCGGCGGCGTGCTCCTCCTTCAGAGTGTCCAGCGCCTCCGCCAGCATGCGGCGCTCCCCCTCGGAGAGTTCGCAGGCCAGGGCAGGTGTCTCCCCCAGGGCGCGGCAGACAGCCTCCCGCACCACGATGGGCCCCACGCCCGCCACCACCTTGCCCAGGGCCGAGGCCACCGGCAGGTCCTTCTGGCAGGCGGCCGCCACCATGGACGCCGCGCTGGTTGCCAGAAAATCCGGCCGGTTGGGTTTGGGCGGCAGCGTGTAGGGCAGGCCGGGCAGCAGCTGCCGGACCTCGCTGTCCTCGAAATCCACCCGCTTCAGGGCGTCGATGATGCGGCCGTTCTGGACCAGCACCAGGTTGGAATACCGCCCCATCAGTTCCGCCGCCAGCGTGTTGGTGACCAGGTCCCCCATCTCGTTGGTGCAGCGGAAATCAAAATAGACGATGCGGTCCCCCGGCTCCCGGCGCAGGTCGATGAGCCGCCCGCCCGTCAGGTGCTTGCGCAGCAGCATGCAGAAGCCCGGGGGCGTCAGCGGGTTTTCAAAGGTTTCCTTGGTCAGGCAGACGCGGGCGGAACCGCTGCGGGCCGACAGCAGCAGCCGGTGGGTTTCGGTGCGGGTGCGCAGCGTCACCAGCACCTCGTCGCGGGTGGGCTCAAAAATCTTGTCGATCTTGGCATCCAGCAGCGTTGTCTTCAGTTCGTCGGTGACCAGCGCCAGCGTGGCGGCATCCAGAGACATAGTTTCACTCCTTCCGGCCCGCAGGCCGGCATCAAACGTTCAAATAAGTATAGGGGTCGGTATCGGCTGCCGCATGGCGCACCTCCAGCTGGGGGAAGGCCGCCTGCAGCCGGGCCGCCAGCACATCGGCAATGCCCTGCTCGGTGCCCCAGTGGCCGGCCACCACCAGGCCGACCCCCTTCTGCCGGGCCAGCAGCGCAATGTGGTGGGCCGCCTCGCCGGTGACCAGGCAGTCGGCGCCCTCGTCGATGGCGTCCTGCAGGTATCCGCCGCCGCCACCGCTGACCTCCGCCAGCCGGGTGACCGACTTGCCGCTGTCCACATACTTGACGCCGCTGTGCAGCTTTTCCGCGCAGAACCGGGCGATGGCCTCGGTGGTGGTGGGGGTCACCGTGCCGATGCGGCCGCAGTTTTCCGCAAAGTTGCGGCGGTCCTCCCGGGAGATGCCCAGCAGGTCCGCCAGCGTATCGTTGACGCCGCCGGCGGTGGCGTCCAGGTTGGTGTGCATGCAGATGCCCGAAATGCCCTTTTGCAGCAGCATGGCCGGGACATCCTCCGCCGTGATCTGCGCCATAGGATGGAAGATCACCGGGTGGTGGCTGACCACCAGCTGGCAGCCCGCGGCCGCCGCTTCCTGCACCACCTCCGCCGTGATGTCCAGCGCCGTGAGCACCTTGTCCACCGGGCGTCCGGCATCCACCAGCAGCCCCACGTTGTCCCAGCTGCAGGCCAGTTCCGGCGGGGCAAAGGTTTTCAGTTCCTGCAAAATTTCCTGTACCGTTACAGACATGAGCGTTTCTCCAATTCTTGTATCAGGGCGTCCACCGCGTCGGCCTCGGCGCCGGGGGCAAGCCCCAGACGGTATTTTTTCAGTTTCACATTCTGCTGGGCGCAGTACGCCCCGAAGCCGGGCTGGCCCTCGGTTTTGCCGCAGAGGCATTCCAGGCCGTCCGGCTCATGGGCCGTGCCGGCATACCGCGCATTCATGACGGCATACCACCGCCCCGCCGCCTGGGCCAGCGTCTCGGCAACCAGGGCAAAGCCCCGGCGGGCCAGCCACCGCCGCAGAATGCTGTGCTTGGTGGCCGGCACCAGCACCAGGTTGTAGCGGGCGTCAAACACCCAGGGCGCCGCCTCGAGGATCTCGATGATGGTCTCGGCCCCCATACCGGCGATGACGATATCCTCCACCTCGCCGGGCGCCACCACCGACAGCCCGCTGCCCAGCCGGCACTGCACCTTCTCCCCGTAGGGGGCGCAGCGGCGGCGGGCCTTGTCCAGCGGGTCGGGGCGCAGGTCACAAGCCAAAACAAGCGGGCAGCGACCGCTGCCCGCCAGTGCGGCGCTTAATTTGCCATGGTCGCAGCCGATGTCCGCAGCGGCATGCCCCGGCCGTACATAGGCAAAGGCAGCCGCCAGACGGGCATCCAGCCGCGGTGGATTACTGGTGTGCAAAGTAATCGTTCAGCTGGGCCACGAGGGCGTCGGCGTCCACACCATGGACGGCGCAGGCCTGCTCCACGGTCTCACCGTGGGCCGCCATGCAGCCCAGGCAGTGCATACCGGTGGCCAGGAAGATGGGCACGCAGCCCTGGGCGGGGTCGTGGTTGAGGATTTCGGCGATGATGGTATCTTTCGTAACAGTCATGGGAAGTTTTCCTTTCTGATTTGTTTTATTTTTATGAAACCGGCTGCCAGGAGGCGTAGAGACCGAACCCCTGGAGCTGGGTCAACAAGGTGAGGAGTGCCACCCACAGCGCCGCCCCGTGAGCGGCACTGCGGCGCAGCGCAAGCCGGCGGTTGTGGTGCACCAGCACCAGCGCCAGCGGAAGGACCGGCAGCAGGTAGCGTCCCTGCATGCCGAAGAGTGTCTGGTAATTGATGGGCGTCCAGTTGAGGGCCGCGGCCAGGACCGCCGCCGCCACGCAGCAGAGAATGCCCGCCATCCCCCACGCCGCGGGGCGTGTGAGCAGCGTTTTTTCCTCCTGCCGGGGCAGCGCCGCCGCCAGCAGCGCCAGCAACAGGCCGATGGCGATCAGCCAGCTGACATCGATGCGGTAAACGATGGGCTCGCCCAGCGTGGTGCCCAGCAGGCCCTGGAGCCAGAGCCCGCCCTGTTCAGGCAAAGTGCGCAGCAGCAGCTTGACGGTGGCCGGCAGGTTGCGGCAGATATACCCGAAGGAGAAGGTCCAGATGGAGTCCCCGTTGGGGTTGACCATCAGCAGCTGATCGGGGGTAAGCCCGCCGCCCATGCGGGAGAGGGCGAAGACACCGCCCGCCCCCAGCAGCACCACCGCAGCCGCCACGCCCCGGACAAACCGGCGCCGTGCCGTGGGGGTGCGGCAGACCCGCAGGTAGACGGCGCAGAGCACCGCCGCCAGCACCACCACCGCCAGACCCCCGGCCGCCAGCACCGCCCGGTTCATATCCCGGGCCGCGTAGGCCAGTTCCGACAGGTTGGCGACCATCCAGAGCACCGCCGCCAGCAGCAGGATGCCCAGCTGTACCAGGCGTCCCGGGCGGACCGGCAGGCCGCGCAGCGATACAGTGGGCGTTTCCGCTCCACGGCGCGGGTCGAGGTGCTCGGCCGGAATGGCCAGGCAGAGCAGAATCACAGGCAGATAGATGGCCTTGGCCGGGGCCACCGCCGCCGCCAGCACCGCCAGCAGTACCAGCTGCCAGCGGGCGGCGTGTTGGGTGCGCAGCCGCATGCAGAGGGCGGTGAACAGGAAGACCGTGCCCAGCACCCCCGCGTCGGGGGAAAGGCTGGCGGCCAGCTGCAGGGACATGGGCAGCAGCGCCACACAGGCGAAGAGCCCGCGCAGCACGCCGGGGGCCACGGCCACCGCCGCCACCGCCAGGATCAGATACAGGAGCAGGTTGGCCGTGCGGCCCCAGCTGAGCATGGCGTAGAAGTTTTTGCCGTTCAGCCGCGCCAGCCAGATGCCCAGCGCCTGGGCCCAGTAGTTGCCGCTGCCCTGGCCGGCCTCCGCCTCGCTGACCTCGGTCAGTGTGTTGGGGCTGCCGGTGTCCTGGGCGGCCGCCTGGGCCTGGGCTTTGTAGGCAAAAATGCCGATCTCGCCGGTTTTGGTGCCGAAATAGGGAGCATCGCAGCTGCGCACCAGCAGATGGCCGCTGTCATCGGCGGTCTGCTGGCTGCTCCACCGGCCGGCCAGCTCATAGGCCGCCGCCAGATGGGTGTATTCATCAGGGGCTACCAGGGCGGGGGTCACCCGCAGGAAGCCGCAGCCCAGCGCCAGACCGGCCACCGCCACCAGCAGGGCCAGGGGCGCCTGGAGCACCGCCAGCAGCACCGCCCCGAAGGCAGCCACCGCCAGCGGGGCGGCCAGTCCCTGGGCCAGGCGGGAAGGCCAGTTGCCCGAGTAATCCGCCACCAGCTGGATGGCCAGCGTGGCGTCCAGCGGCTCGCCGTCGGTGTCGCCGCGGAGCAGCTCCATGCCGTCCACCGCCCCTTCGCTGGCCCAGAGCCCCAGCGGCCCGTCCCAGGGCACCGCATTATAAAGGTGCACCGTCAGCGTTTCCGCTTTCTCGGGTATATAGGGCTCGTCCATCGTGAAGGCGGTAAAATTGTCGTCGAAGATGTTGAGGAAGTTGCCCGCCATCTGGGCGATGAGGGTGCCTTCCTCGTTGGTGACATCCACCATGACCATGCCGGACTTGTAGAGCTGGCCGTGGGTGCTGAAATTCAGCCGCACCCCGTAAAAGGCCTGCCCGGCCTGGAGGGGCACCTCCTGGGTAAGCCCCTCCTCCGGCAGGTCGATGATCTGGGTGTAGTCATCGTTGAGGATCTCAAACACCGGTTGGTTGCCCAGCCTGTCCTGCAGGTCGTAGCCCACCCAGCGGCAGAGCAGCCAGACCGCGCCGGCTGCCACCAGCGCCGCCACCAGGGCGAGCACACCCCGCCACACTCGGGAAGATAAGGACATGGGGATCGCCGCCTTTCTTTCAGGATTTGCGTGGGCCGCTGTTATTATACCGCAACCGGAGCAAAAGCGCAAACGCTTCACGCCCGGCGGTAGAGATACCAGGTCACGGTGCCCTCGCCGCCGTCGTAGGAGGCCTCATCGATGCAATGGTACGAGGGGAACCGCTGTTCCAGGTCATCCACCAGGGCAACCACGTAGGTCACGGTCCCCTCTTGCAGCAGGCGGTTCTGTTCGGTCCACTGCGCCTCCAGCGGCATGTTGGTCACGCAGAAATACCGCCCCGGCGGCAGCAGACCCGACGCCGTATAGAATCCGCCGTCCAGGGTTCCGTAGTTGAGAAGACTGGCCTCTTCGTCCGCCGCCATCGTCCAGGCAAAGCGCAGCTGGGGCAGGCTTTCCGCCCCCCTGCCGCGCAGCGGCGCGTTGGGACTGGCCAGCCAGGCGAAGGCCGCCGCGGCCGCCAGCCCCGCCCAGGGCAGCAGCATTCTCACAGGCCGCTTCCCTTCCACCCGGGCGGCCAGGCGGACCAGCGGCACGAGACCCAGCGGCGCAAAGACCGCGAGCACAAGACCATAGTAGACAAGATACCCGCCCATCAGGCTGGTGAGGGCCAGCCCCGCCGCCAGCAGGCAGACCCCACCGGCCACAGCCCGGCGGCGGGCAGCCAGGGCGCCCACCAGAAAGAGCAGCGTCAGCCCGGCGGCCGGCAGGGCATCCCGCACCGCCCACCAGAGGTGCTGCGGCAGCGCGGTCGCGCCGCCGCTGTTTCCTGTATACAGGAAGAGGTTATCGTAAAAGTAGGCGGTGAACCAGTCGTCCAGCGCCCCGTGCACACCGAAGTAAACCACCCAGGGCAGCATGGCCAGCGCCATACCGGCCAGATACGCCCCGCAGCTGCGGGCCAGGGCACGGGTTCTTCCCTGCCGCAGGTAGAGTGCCGCCAGCACCGCCACCCACACCAGGTAGAAGCCCAGCACGGTATATTTGAGCCAGAGGGCACAGCCCGCCAGGATGCCCTGCTCCAGCACGGCCGCCAGGGGCATCTCCTGCCGCCGGTGCACCGTGCGCAGCAGCCCGTAAAGGGCCACCGCCAAAAAGGGCAGCAGGAATTCCTCGGCGCTGCCCCCGTGGGAGAAGGCCCGGCTGGCGGCAATGCCCGCCGCCGGAAGCACCGCCCAGGCGGGATGGGGTGCTTTGGCGGTAAAGAGGGCGACGGTGTCCAGGCTGACGGCCAGAAACACCGCGAAGGCCGCCACTTCCAGAATCAGCACCCCGGTGAAGCCGGTGTGGTCCATCAGCCAGCCGATGCCGTAGAGGAAATACAGCACCGGGCCCTTGTGGTCGAAGACATCCCGGTAGAGCACCCGGCCGCTGAACATGGACTTGCCCATGGTGAAGAAGATGTTGGCGTCCATCCAGTCATTGAAGGCAAACAGAGGGGAAGATTTGCTGCACAAAAACAGCAGTACGGCGGCGATACCTGCGCACCACAGCAGTTTTTTCCCTGTGAGACACCGGGTCACAGGCACACCTCCCAAAACAAACCGCGCCCCAGTCGGAACCGACCGGGGCGCGGAATGGAAATTCAAACTCGTGTTACACGTTTACACGCGCAAAATCAGCCGTTCTCTTTCATCTTGGCAAAGCACTCGCTGCAGTAGACCGGGCGGTCCTCACGCGGCTGGAAGGGAACTTTGCAAGCCTTGCCGCAGCTGGCGCAAACGGCATCGTACATCTGACGCTCACCGCGGGTAGCGTTCTTGCGGGCATCGCGGCAGGCCTTGCAGCGCTGGGGCTGGTTCTCGAAACCACGGCTGGCGTAGAACTCCTGCTCGCCGGCGGTCCAGACGAACTCCTTGCCGCATTCCTTGCATACCAAAGTCTTGTCTTCGAACATAATGGGTATCTCCTCTGTTTGTATTTGCCCGCGGAAGAATCTAAACCAACGCATAACGAACTGATTTTAGGCGCTACTGGGGGCAGGTTGATATATGACCAGGCAAACGCCTGAATCCAAAAGGTTCACCCGCGCAGCTTGCGGCGGGCGCGGGCCAGCGCATTGGCCACTGCCTTGGGTGTGATGCCAAGGTCGCGGGCTGTCTGGGCTACCGGCTGGCCATGTAAACTGGCCACCAGAGCCCGACGTTCCAGCACAGAAAGTTCGGTCTGCATGCGTTGCAGGGTGTCGGCGTAGCGTTCCCCCGCGATGGCCAGTTCCTCCGGCCCCGGCTGGGGAATGTTCTCGGCATCGGGCAGCGGTACACTGAAGTTCAGCGGTGCATGCTTCTTGCGCAGGGCCCCGCGCTGGGCGTCCTGCTGGGCATGATGGATGCAGGCGGCGGCGTAGGAGGCAAAGGGCGTACCGGCGGCCGGCCGGTAGCTCCGCACGGCCTGAAACAGTCCGATCAGGCCCTCCTGCACGGCGTCCTCAAAATCCAGGCCGGGAGCCCGGTAGATCGCCGCCCCCTTGCGGATGGCGGGCATCATACGGGCAATCAGTGCGGCCAGGGCGGTATCGTCCCCCTGCTGTGCGCGCACAAGCAGGTCATCGTCCACTTTTTGCATGAAAACTTCTCCATCCGGCAGATGCGAACACCTTTATAATACCTGTAATAAAAGCATTTGTCAAACATTTTTTATGCAGCCTGCCGAAAGTCTCCCGGCTGATTTTGTGCATCCCGGGTGCTTGTAATTTCCAGGGCAACCTGCTATACTGAAAAATACAGCAAAAGGGAGTAAGCGGCACGGTATGGCAGCGGCCAGCCGTGCGTTCGGCCTCGTCACCACGGGCATTGTGCACGCCCCGGGGTCCTACCCAAGCACTGAGACTTTTGCCGCAGTCGGTTTGCGATTGCGGCAAAGGTCTTTTTTGTTGCTCCCCGTGCAAAATAAAGGAGGAATTCCCATGAACGTTCTGCAAACCTTCGCCGGGCTGTTTGCCAACTTCGGCAACCTGACCTGGCAGATGGTGGTCATGTGGATCATCGGCGGATTGCTGGTCTACCTGGGCATCGTCAAGAAAATGGAACCCAGCCTGCTGGTGCCCATGGGCTTCGGCGCCATCCTGGTGAACCTGCCGCTGTCCGGCGCCATCACCCAGGGGGACACCGAAGGCCCCATCACCGCCCTGTTTGAAGCGGGCATGTCCAACGAGCTGTTCCCGCTGCTGCTCTTCATCGGCATCGGCGCCATGATCGACTTCGGCCCTCTGCTGGAAAAGCCCTGGCTCATGCTGTTCGGCGCGGCGGCCCAGTTCGGCATCTTCTTCACCCTGGCGGTGGCCGGGCTCTTCTTCGACCTGCCTGACGCCGCCTCCATCGCCGTCATCGGTGCCGCCGACGGCCCCACCGCCATCTTTGTGGCCAACACGCTGGGCAGCAAATACCTGGGCGCCATCATGGTGGCGGCCTACAGCTACATGGCGCTGGTGCCCATCGTGCAGCCGCCGGTCATCCGCCTGTGCACCACCAAAAAAGAGCGGCTCATCCGCATGCCCTATAAGAAGGGCAACGTGACCAAGACCACCAAGATCCTCTTCCCCATCGTGGTGACGATCCTGGCCGGTCTGGTGGCCCCGGCCAGCGTGGCGCTGGTGGGCTTCCTGATGTTCGGCAACCTGATCCGGGAATGCGGCGTGCTGAACTCCCTGTCCGAGACCGCCCAGAACGTGCTGGCCAACCTGATCACCATCGTGCTGGGCCTGACGGTGGCCGGGCAGATGACCGCCGACAAGTTCGTCAAGCCCGACACGCTGCTGATCCTGGCCCTGGGCCTGGTGGCCTTCATCTTCGACACGGCGGGCGGCGTGCTCTTTGCCAAGCTGCTCAACATCTTCCTGCCGGAGGGCAAAAAGATCAACCCCATGATCGGCGCCGCCGGCATCTCGGCCTTCCCCATGAGCGGCCGTGTGGTCAACCAGCTGGGCCTGGCCGAGGACAACCAGAATTTCCTGCTGATGTACTCCATCAGCGTCAACGTCTCGGGGCAGATCGCGTCGGTCATCGCCGGCGGTCTGATTCTCACCCTGATGGGCATGTAAGGAGGATTGCCGTATGAATATTGCTTCCCTTGCCACCACCCTGCCGATGCTGCTGGTGGGGATGCTGGGCATCTTTATCGTGATTGGCGTCATCATCCTGGCGGTGTATCTGCTGAACCGGGTCACCCATCACAGCGACGAATCCTGATTTTTCCCGCACAAAAAGCCCCGCGGACCGGTCCGCGGGGCTTTTGTATTGCATATCAGACTGTTTCCTTGGCCACAAAGACGATGCCCGCAGAGCGGGGGCCGATGTGGGTGCCGATGGTGGGGCCGATCTGGCAGGTGCGCACATCCTCCAGCTTGAGGTTCTGGGTCAGGTAGTGGTGCACCGGGGCCGCCGTGGCCTTGTCGTCGCTGTAGAGCACCACGCAGGGGTAGTTGGTGTCGACGCCGCCCAGCTCATCCAGCTGTTTGAAGAGGGCCACCAGCGCACCGGGACGGCCGCGGCCCTTGCCCGCCAGCCTGACGGTGCTCTCGTACACCGCAATGACCGGCTTGATGCCCAGGGCGCCGCCCACAATGGCCACCGCCGCCGGGACGCGCCCGCCCTTCTGCAGGTGCTTGAGGCTGTCCACCACCGCGATGATGCGGATGCGCTTTTTGAAGCGCTCCAGTACCTCCACGATCTGCTGGGCGGAAAGGCCCATATCCCGCAGACGCAGCGCCTCCCGCAGCAGGACGGCTTCGCCCTGGGTGGCGGTCTCGGAGTCCACCACATACACCGGGACATCCACATCATGGGCTGCCATCACGGCGCATTGGTAGGTGCCCGACAGTTTCTGGCCCACGGTGATGACGATGACCTCGTCCCCGGCCACTTCGGCGTCGGCGAAAGCCTCCATGAAGGCCGCGGGGCTGGGCTGGCTGGTGCGCGGCAGCTTGCTGTCGGTGGCCAGCCGCTTGAAGAACTCGTCCTTGGTCATGCTGCCGTCGTCCTCCACGGAGGTGCCGTCCTCAAAGGTAATGGACATGGGCACCACGCTGACGCCGGGCTGCGCCATCTCCTGGGCCGTCAGGTCGGCGGCGGAATCGGTAATGATACGGATCATGATATTCCCTCACTTTCCTTTCCAGATGGGTAAAACGGCAACACGCCGTTCAGGGTTTGGAATCCTGCTGCAGGCCCAGCAGCCCGGCCGCCGTATCGGGGTCCAGCTGCTGCACAGCCTCCAGCTTGCGGGTGATGGCCCGGCTGCGCGGACCGATGAGCTCCTCCAGATCGGAGCCGGTCTGGTTGAGGTGCCGCTGCATCTGCTGCAAACCGGCGCCGAACTTTTCAAATTCCGTCTTGACCGCCCCCAGCACCGTCCACACCTCGCCGGAGCGCTTCTGGATGGCCAGCGTGCGGAAGCCCATCTGCAGGGCGTTGAGCAGCGCTGCCATGGTGGACGGTCCCGCCACCGTGATCTGGTAGTCCCGCTGCAGCGTTTCGGTCACGCCGCTGGAGACCACCTCGGCATACAGCCCTTCAAAGGGCAGGAACAGGATGCCGAAACTGGTGGTGTAGGGCACTTCGATGTACTTGTCGTGAATATCCTTGGCTTCCTGCCGCAGCACGCTGAACAGCGCCTTGCGCATGGCCGCGGTGGCCGCCGCATCGCCCCGCTGCTGGGCTGCCTGCAGATGGGCGTAGGTGTCGCCGGGGAATTTGGCGTCGATGGGCAGCCAGACGGTGCCGCTCTGGCCCGGCAGCTTCACCGCGAATTCCACCCGGTTGTTGCTGCCCGGCACGGTGGCCACGTTGGTGTCATACTGACCGGGGGCCAGGATCTGCTCGAGAATCGCCCCCAGCTGTACCTCGCCCAGGATGCCCCGGGTCTTGACCCCCGATAGCACCTGCTTCAGGCTGCCCACATCGGCCGCCAGGTTCTGCATCTCGCCCAGGCCCTTATAGACCTGCTCCAGCTGGGCGCTGACGGTGCGGAAGGAATCGTTGATCCGCTTTTGCAGCGTATCCTGCAGCTTTTCCTCCACGGTGCCGCGGATCTCCTCCAGCTTTTTGTTGTTGTCCGCCCGGATGACGTTGAGCCCCTGCACCAGCGCTCCGCGCACCCCGTCCAGCCGGGTGGCGTTGGAATCCTCCAGATTCTTCAGCCGGTGTTCCAGCATGGTCAGCTGGGCCAGCAGGGCGTCGTTGGCCGCCTTCTGGCGCGCCGCCCCCGCCCGGTCGATGGACTCCAGCCGGGCAGTGCTGGCCGCGGCGCTCTGCCGCTGGTTTTCCGCCAGCACCGACGAAAAGTCCCGCAGGGTGGCGGTGGTGGTACGGCCCATCTCCCCCTGCATTGCCCGCAGCTGTTCGGCCAGCAGGTCGGTTTCCCCCTGCAGCACAGGGGTCACGGCCCGCACAAAGTCATCCGCCGTATCGCCCCGGGGCGGTTTGCGGCCGCTGCGCACCAGCAGCACCGCCAGCAGCACATCCCCCACCAGAGCCAGGGCCAGCAGCAGATACAAAATCCAATCCATAGTGTTGCAATCCTTCCGGCGGCCTTGCGCCCAGTATAGCACATCCGGCCGTCTGATACCAAGTACATCTGTTCAATTTTCTCGTCGATGGCGCGCGCTTTTCCGCCTTACTGTAAAAGCAGCAGCGCCACGCCGATGGCCGCCATCACCGCCGCCAGCACCTCGGTGCCCAGGCTCTTGCGCTCCAGCACCGGACGGCCGGGGTTATACCACACCAGCACGCTCTTGCCCTTCTGACTGTCATGGCTGAACCAGAAGGAATCGTTGGTCTCCAGTTCCAGCCGCTCCCCGCCTGCGTGGATCTCCACCAGATAGCGGTAGCCCCCCGCCCCCTGGCGCGGATTGGTACGGTTGGCCTTGCGGCAATCCAGAATGCGGCCCGGCAGCAGGGTGGCCCCCCGCACCGTGCGGTACTTCTCCCACACGGCGGCAGCCGCCATGGCCAGGAGCAGGATGCCCAGCACCCGGTAGACGATCATCAGTGGCATCGGCATGGTGTGTTTCCTTCCCTTTTATACAATATGGTACTATCATACCCTGCTTTGCCCAAAGGTGCAAGAGGGTGGGCGGTGGGTGTCCCGCAAAAGGGACTTTTGCCTTCGGCAGCGGGTGCTTTTCCTGTTTAAAGTATTGACTAAATTGGGCACATTTGCTAGAATGAATTAAACAACACTCCAATCTTGGAACAATTTTTACAAAAACAGAAGGAGGCGCCTATGCGCCCGCAAACTCCGCAGAAAGAAGAACGCAGCACCGCTCTGTATGAGGCGATTCTGCGGCTGAACACCCTGGATGAATGCATCCGCTTTTTTGATGACCTGTGCGCCGTGACCGAACTGCGCACCCTGGAACAGCGCTATGCCGTGGCCGGGTGCCTGTTGCAGGGCAAGGTGTACAGCGAGATCCGGCGGGAGACCGGCGCTTCCAGCGCCACGGTCAGCCGGGTCAACCGCATGCTCAACTACGGCACCGGCAGCGTCGCCGCCAGTGTCCGGGAAGACCTGGCCCGGCAGAAACCGGACAACGAAGCCTAAGGAGGAACTGTCATGTCTGTTTCCATCACCGATTTCGGCAAAACCGCCGGCGGAGAGAACGTCCGGCTGGTGGTGCTGAAAAACGATCAGCTGGAAGTCCACCTGCTGACCTACGCAGCCCTGATTCACAAGATTCTCGTCCCCGACCGCAACGGCAACCCGGTGGACGTGGTGCTGGGCTACCCCACCGTGCCCGACTATGAGCGCAACACCGACTACATGGGCCGGGCCATCGGCCGTTTTGCCAACCGCATCGGCGGGGCGCAGTTCCCGCTGTATGAGGAGACCGTCCATGTGACCGCCAACGAGAACGGCAACTGCCTGCACAGCGGCCTGCACGGCTTCGGCGCCACCCTCTTCGATGTGGAGCCCACCGCCGGCGAGAACGACAGCGTCACCATGACGGCCAGCAGCCCCGACGGCACCGACGGCTTCCCCGGCAATGTGGAGCTGGAGATCCAGTACAAGCTGGTGAAGAGCGGGCTGATGATCCATTACACCGCCACCACCGATGCCCCCACCGTCTGCAGCCTGACCAACCACAGCTACTTCAACCTCAACGGCCACGCCAGCGGCACCGCCCTGGGCCACCGGGTCAGCGTGGACGCCGACGCCTACCTGGAAACCGACGACGGCAGCATTCCCACCGGCCGGCGCATTCCGGTGGCCGGCACCCCCATGGACTTCACCGAGGAGAAAACGCTGGGCCTGGACATCGGGGCGGACTACCCTGCCCTGAATCAGGGCGGCGGCTACGACCACTGCTACATCATCCGGGACACCGGCCTGCGCCACGCCGCCTGGGTGACCGGCCCCCAGACCGGCATCCGGATGGAGGTGCTCACCACCCTGCCCGGCATGCAGCTCTACTCGGCCAACTCCCTGGCGCCGGTCACCGACTGCAAGGACGGTGCCCACTACCAGAAGCGGGACGCGGTCTGCCTGGAGACCGAGGAGTTCCCCGACGCACCCAACCATCCGGATTTCCCGGACACCACGGTGCTGCCCGATACCCCCTACAGCTCCACCACCATCTACCGCTTCGATCTGGCACCCCAATAAACCGCAAACCGCCTGCCCCATGCCGGGCAGGCGGTTTTTTATGCTTTCGGTTCCAGACGGTAGAGTCTGCCGCTGTAGGGCGGCAGGGCCACCGTGAAGGGCCGGCGGCGGGAGATGGTGCCGGTTTTTTTCTGGCTCTGCTGCACCGTGGTGCCGCCCCAGCACTGCCAGTCGGTGTCGAGAAGCAGCGTCCAGCGGCCGGCGGGCAGGTCCAGGGTGTAGGCGGGCTGTTCCTCTGCCCCAAAATTGAAGACGGCCAGCACCGTGGTCTGCCAGCCCCGGCGCACCATGGCGCAGACATTCCGGGCCCCGTGGTCGCAGTCCGCCCAGCGGAAGGCCTCCGGGTCGTATTCCCGGGCCCAGAGGGCCTCGTTGTCCAGGTAGAGCCGGTGGAGCAGCGCCCGGAAATGGCGGAAAGCATCATGGTTGGGAAAGGAGAGAATCATCCAGTCCTGTTCCCGGTTTTCATCCCACTCCCGCAGCTGGGCGAACTCGTTGCCCATGAAATCCAGCTTTTTGCCGGGATGTACCGCCATATAGAGGTAGAGGGCCCGGGCCTGGGGGAACTTTCCGTCGTAGCCGCCGTACATCTTCTGGGCGATGGTGGCCTTGCCGTGGACGTTCTCGTCGTGGCTGAAGGGCAGGATGAACCGCTCGTTCCAGGCGTAGAGCATCGAGAAAGTCAGCCGGTCCAGGTTGGTCTTCCGCTCGTCGCTGCTCTTGCGGAAATAGTCCAGCGTGTCGTTCATCCAGCCCATGTCCCACTTGTAGTCAAAGCCCAGGCCGCCCCGGGCTACCGGCGCCGTGACCTGGGGGTAGGCGCTGGAATCCTCGGCGATGAGCAATGCCGTGGGATGCCGCCGCTGCAGGCCGTCGTTCATGAACCGCAGAAATTCCAGCCCGGGCTGGTTGAGCCCCTGGGCCGGGTCCCCCTGGCGGTAGATCAGCCGGGAGACCGCATCCACCCGCAGGCCGTCGGCGTGGAAGACCCCCAGCCAGTAGTCGGCGCAGGACTGCAGAAAGCTGCGCACCTCCCCCCGGCCATGGCAGAAGTTGCAGCTGCCCCACTCGCTCTGCCCTGCCCCTTGGGACGGGTCCTCATAGAGCGGGGTGCCGTCAAAATTTTTCAGGCCGTAGCCGTCCACCGCAAAGTGCACCGGCACAAAATCCAGGATCACCCCGATGCCCTGCCGATGGCAGGCGTCGATGAACCGCATCAGTTCCACCGGGGTGCCGTAGCGGCTGGTGGGCGCGAAAAAGCCGGTCACCTGGTAGCCCCAGCTGCCGTCAAAGGGATGCTCGGCCAGCGGCATGAGTTCCAGGTGGGTGTAGCCGTTCTCCCGGCAGTAGGCGGGCAGCAGTTCGGCCAGCTCGGCATAGCTGTACCAGCTGCCGTCCGGTTTGCGCTTCCAGCTGCCGGCGTGCACCTCGTAGATGTTCATGGGCCGGTCAAAGCCCTTGGTGCGGGCGGCCATCCAGTCGTCGTCGGTGAAGCCGCCCGGCATCTCCGCCAGGATGCTGTGGCCTTCGGGGCGCAGCGTCATGGCAAAGCCGTAGGGGTCGCAGTGGCCCACCGTCCAGCCGTCCGCCCCCGTGACCAGGTACTGGTAGGGCATGCCCGGTTCCGCGCCGGGCACCTCCCCTTCCCACACTCCCGGATGGGTCTGGGTAAGCGCCGCCGTGCCGAAGGGACCTTCCACCTGTACCCGCCGGGCCGACGGCGCCCAGACGGCAAACCGCGCGCCCCCGGTCTTGGGATGGGCGCCGAAAAAGGTGTAGGCATCAAAGGCCCGGCCGGCGTAAAAGTCCTGCAGTTCCATGCGCATTCTCCGTTTCCTGGTGTTGCAAAGGGCGGTAAGCCAAAGATAAAAAAATTGTACCATACCCCGGGGGTATGGTACAAGGACAAATTTGAACACACTGTTCAGGGAATTCAGATTTTCAGCAGGGCTTTGGCGATGTTGAAGTAGACCAGCAGCGTGGTGGTATCCACGATGGTGGTGATCAGCGGCGACGCCATGACCGCCGGGTCGATCTTGAGCTTTTCGGCCAGCACCGGCAGCAGGCCGCCGATGAGCTGGGACAGCAGCACCGTGCAGATCAGCGTCAGGCAGACCACCAGCGCCACCGGGGCGGAGACCCGGTCGAAGAGCAGCAGCTTGCCGAAGTTGCACACCGCCAGCGTCAGGCCGCAGAGCAGCGCAACGCGGCATTCCCGCCAGAGGATGCGCGGCAGGTCGTGGGGCTGGATATCCCCCACCGCCATACCGCGGATGATGGTGGAGGTGCTCTGGCTGCCCGCGTTGCCGCCGGTGTCGGTGAGCATGGGGATGTAGGCGGTGAGCACGGTGACCGCCGCCAGGGCGCTCTCATACCCGCGGATGACCAGGCTGGAGAAGGTGGCGCTGATCATCAGGAAGACCAGCCAGGGGGCCCGGCTCTTGTAGAGGTCCCACATGGACTGCTTGAAGTAGGGTTTGTCCGACGGGCCGATGGCGTTCATCTTGGCGAAGTCCTCGCTGGCCTCGTCCTGCAAAATGGAGATGGCGTCGTCGATGGTGACAATGCCCACCAGGCGTTTTTCGGCATCCACCACGGGGATGGCCAGGAAGCCGTACTTCTCAAACAGCTGGGAGACATCCTCCTGGTCGGTGGTGGTGGAAACGCTGACCACGTTGGAATCCATCAGGTCGCGGATGGTCCGCTGGGGGTCCTTTTCCAGCACCAGCGCCCGCAGCGAAACCACGCCGATCAGCGTGCGGTCGGTGTCGGTGACGTAGCAGTTGTTGATGGTCTCCTTGTCGATGCCGTTGGCCCGGATGGAATCCATGGCCTGGGTCACCGTCATGTCGGGGCGCAGCTCCATGAACTCGGTGGTCATCACGCCGCCGGCGGAATCCTCCGGGTACTGGAGCAGTTCGTTGATCATGCGGCGGGTCGCAGGCTCGGCCTGGGCCAGAATGCGCTTCACCACGCTGGCCGGCATCTCCTCCACCAGATCCGTCGCATCGTCGACGAACAGCTCGTCCACCACCGCCTTCAGTTCCTTGTCGGTCAGGCCGTCGATCAGGTTCTGCTGGGTCTCGGCGGTCAGCTCGGCGAAGATATCCGCGGCCAGGTCCTTGGGGCAGAGCCGGAACAGCACCGGCAGCTTCTCCGGCGGCAGGTCCTCAAACACGGCGGCCAGGTCGGGGGCGGGCAGGGTCTCCATCACATCGCGCAGGCTCTGGTACTTCTTCGCGTCGTCCAGGTTGGCCAGCATCGTCTTCAGCGTCATGATTGCAGTATCAGACATAAAAAAACTGCCTCCTTTTGGGCGGCAGCACAAACTATGGGATACGGGGGCAATGCAAAGCACAGCCCCGCCCGGCGCTCAGATGCGCGCAGGGCTGGACTTTCCCCCATATAACAACAGGATGGCTGCCTTATTGATACATCGGTACACGGGACTGGGACTACTGGGCGTATCCATGGCAACCACCTCACTTTTTCGTTATATTGTAATGTCGGGCTTTCTGGCTCGCCCCTACTTTACCACCTGGACACAGGGTTCGTCAACCCCTGCGGGCGACATTTTTTCACAAAAAAAGACCCGTGCCTCTTTTTGGCACGGATCCAGGCATTTCGGGGATTCTCCCGCGCTGCTGCGCGGTATTTTTACATGACCAGTTCCCGGAAACAGGTGGTGTTCACGCTCTTGTCCTGCTCGGCCAGCTTGGCGATGCAGCCGTCCAGCGTGTGGGCCACATCGTCCAGGCTCTTCCACTGGGCAGCCTGGGGTTTGACCTCCTGTTCCAGCCAGGGACCGATCTCGGTATGGGAGCAGGCGCCCTCGATCAGGTAGGCGCCCTCCCGGGCGGGCTGGGTCTGGGGTACATACTGTTCGGCACTGCCCAGCGTGGTGAGCACAAACTGACCCTTGCGGTTGCGGCCGCCCACCAGCAGGCGCACCCCCACCGGCTGCACCCGCACCGAGGGCGCCTTCTGGCGAAGAATCTTGACGACCTTTTCCAGCGTCAGGTATTGGGTTTCGTATTCGTCCAGCGCATTGATGATCTGCACGGCGGCCAGCGTGTCCCCCGCAAAACCCACCAGCACATTCCGGTTGACTTTGCGCACCTTGGGCACATCTTCGCTGATGACCTTGGGCTGGGCACCGTTGATGGGTTCCTCCACCACACGGCCGTCACTGACCATGGCGCAGAAGGCTTCGCCGCAGACGGCTAAAATCGCACTCATAGGGCAACTTCCTTTTCTTCAGGTTGGGCGCAGGCTGCTGCCCCGCCGTAGGCTATTGTACCATACAAACAGGGCGCACCGCAAGGTGCGCCCCGAAAGTTGCCTGTTCTTACTTGGTGATCTTGAGCAGATCCGCGCCCGGCTCCACGCTGCCGGAAGCCACCAGTTCCACGTCCTTGAAGTCGTCGGTGTTGGTGATGACGGTGATGACCACCGCCGGATGGTTGGCGGCTGCGATCTTGTCCAGGTCCATCTCCAGCAGAAGCTGACCCTTCTTGACCTTGTCGCCTTCCTTGACCTTGGGGCTGAAGCCGTCGCCCTTCATCTCGACGGTATCCACACCCACGTGGATCAGCACTTCCACGCCGCCGACGCCCTCGATGCCCAGGGCATGGCCGCTGTCGGGAGCCTGGCTGATGGTGCCGCCCAAGGGCGCGTACACCTTGCCCTCGGTGGGATCAATGCCGCAGCACTTGCCCAGAATGCCCTGAGCAAATACCTCGTCGGGGATCTGGTCCATCGTCAGGACCGTGCCTTTGGCGTCCGCCGCCAGCGTCATCGGGAAAGAGGGTGCCACCGGAGCTGCCTCCGGCTTCTTCTTCAAAAAGTCAAAAAATCCCATGATGTACAACTCTCCTTTGTCTGACCCGCGGCGCGGGCAGATAGTCTGCGACTATTATAACGCACACGCACACGGAAAGCAACGATATTTTGCCGTTTATAACAGTTCTTTCACCGCGCGGATGGCCTGCCAGGTGATGACCGCCATCTCATCGGGGGAAGTCTGATACCCCGCTGTCTGCCAGGCGGCGATGGTTCCGAAGCAGCCGTTGATGGCAAAGGCCAGCAGATACTGCTGCCGCGGGGTCCCGCCGTCCGGCGTCAGCTGTCCCAGACAGCGCTTGGCAATCATCTCCTTGGCGCTGCGGGTAAACTCGGACTCCCAGCTCTTGCCGTACAGCGCACGGCAGACATCCGGGTTGTCGTTCAGGTAATGGAACAGCGCCACCAGCGCCGGCGGCACATCGTCCTGGGAGAAATTGGGCACCAGCGCATCCATCAGTTCGCACAGATGGTCCAGCTGGGCTGCCTCCATCTGTTCCATCAACGCGTAAATATCGGCATAGTGAAAATAAAATGTACCGCGGCTGATCCCGGCCCGCTCGGTCAACTCCCGAACGGTGATCTCCCGCAGGTCCTTCGTTTGCAGCAGGCTGATCAACGCCTGGTACAGCCGCTGTTTGGTCATGCGCACACTACGATTGGCATCGCCTTTGGCGTTCATCGTATGCACCACCTTTCCAGGGAACTTCGGGCAGTTTTGTATACATAAAGCATAGCGTTTTTTGACATAAATGTCAAGTTTTTTCGTCTGTATAGCGCTTTTATGTGCATTTTGTCTGAAGTTTTTGGTATGTTTTGCAGTTTTGGCAAATCGTGGTACAATAAAAGAAACAACGTGCTTCCGGGTTTTTCCACCCGTAAAGGAGGTTTTCCGCCGTGTCCCTTGACCGTTCCCGGGCCCTGCAGGCTTTTGCCGAATATGCCGCCCGGTACAATGCCGCCGACCCCAAAATCAAACTGAAAATCGACCACACCTACCGCGTGGCCGCCCTGTGCGACCGCATCGCCGCCAGTCTCTCGCTGTCCCGGGCCGACATCGATCTGGCCTGGCTGTGCGGGCTGCTCCACGATGTGGGCCGCTTTGAGCAGCTGCGGCAGTACGGCACCTTCAACGATGCCCAGTCCATCGACCACGCCGCCATGAGTGCCCGGGTGCTCTTTGAAGAGGGGCACATCCGTGACTATCTGGCGGATGACCGGGAGGACGAGCTGCTGCGCACGGCGGTGGCCTGGCACAGCGCCTACCGTCTGCCCGGGGAACTGGACGACCGCACGCGGCAGTTCTGCCAGATTCTGCGGGACGCCGACAAGGTGGACATTCTGCGGGTGAACGTGGAAGTGCCCATGGAGGAGATCTACAACGTCACCACCGAAGCGCTGCGGCAGAGCCCTGTCTCCCCCGCCGTGCTGCAGTCCTTCTATGAGCATCACTGCGTGCTGCGCGCCCTCAAACAGTACCCGGCCGACAACGCCGTGGGGCACGCCTCTCTGGTGTTCGAGCTGTGCTACCCCGAGAGTCTGCGCGCCGTGGCCCGGCAAGGCTGGCTGTGGAAGCTGCTGGATTTCCCCACCGAGAATCCCGATACCGCCGCAGCCTTTGCGGCCCTGCGGGAGGAAATGCACCGCTGGCTGGAGGAAAAACTGAACTGAACCCAAACAAAAACAGCCGCCCGAAGGCGGCTGTTTTTTATGTTCAGATCAGACCCTGGACCAGGATCACCACGATGAGCAGGGGCAGGATAAACTGGAAGTAGGGCTTGAACACCCGGGGCATTTTCAGGCCCTTGCCGGTGTTGCATTCCTCCATGTACTTGTCGTAGCCCCAGCCCCAGCGGCTGACGCAGAACAGCAGGTAGATCAGGCTGCCGATGGGCAGCAGCAGATTGGACACCAGGAAGTCCTCGATGTCCAGCACCTGACCGCCGGAAGGCGCATTGGGCAGCGGCAGCGAGAAGTACCACAGGTTATAGCCCAGCACGCAGGGCATGCTGGCCAGCAGGATGAAGATGCCGCAGATCAGGGTAGCCTTCTTGCGGGTCCAGCCGAAGCAGTCGATGCAGCTGGCCATGATGTTTTCAAAGACCGCCAGCACGGTGGTGAAGCTGGCAAAGGTCATGAACAGGAAGAACAGCGCACCCCACAGCCGTCCGCCCGCCATGTTCATAAAAACGCGGGGCAGCGTCTGGAAGATCAGCGAAGGACCGGCGTCGGGCTCCACGCCGAAGGCGAAGCAGGCCGGGAAGATGATGAGGCCCGCGCAGATGGCCACGAAGGTGTCCAGGGCGCAGATGCGGATGGCCTCGCCGGGCAGGGTGTTGTCCTTGGTCATGTAGCTGCCGAAGATCTCCATGGCGGCGATGCCCAGGCTCAGGGTGAAGAAGGACTGGTTCATGGCCGCGGTGATCACGTTGCCGATGCCCACCTGGGAGGCGCGCTCCAGGTCAGGCAGCAGGTAGAAGGCCAGACCCTCCTGGCCGCCGGGCAGCAGGATGCTGTTCACCGCCAGCACTACGATGAGCACCAGCAGGGCCAGCATCATCCACTTGGAGACGCGCTCCAGACCCTTCTGCAGGCCGAAGGAGCAGACCAGGAAGCCGCCCACCGTGATGATGGCCATAAAGATGGTCAGTTCCGCCGGGTTGCCCAGCATGGCGGTGAAGACACCGTCCACAGCGCTGTTGTCAATGCCGGAGAAGGCGCCGGTGGCAAACTTGTAGAAGTAATCCAGCATCCAGCCGGCCACGGTGGTGTAGTACATCATGAGCAGGCAGCAGCCGATGATGCAGAACCAGCCGTGGATGTGCCATTTGCTTTTCTTGGGTTCCAGCGCCTTGTAGGCGCCCACCGCGCTCTGGCGGCTGGCGCGGCCCACCGCCAGCTCCATGGTCAGCACAGGCACGCCCATGATGATCAGGAACAGCAGGTAGAACAGCACGAAGATACCGCCGCCGTTGGCACCGGCCATCCAGGGGAATTTCCAGACGTTGCCGATACCGATGGCACAGCCGGCGCTGACCAGAATGAAGCCGAGGCGGGAGGCAAAACGCTCCCGCTGTTTTTGAGATTCCATACGTTTCCTTCTTTCCTCACACGAATACGACCTATTATAGCGCAATTTTCCGGTCATTGCAAGGTTTACCCGTCTGTGTTATACTAAAGGGTATGTGATCGAAAGGAGAATCCCAGATGATTCGTTTTGAGTGTGACTACGGCGAGGGCGCAGCCCAACCCGTACTGGATCTTTTGCAGAAAACCAACCTGGAGCAGACCCCCGGCTACGGCGAGGACGACTACTGCGCCGCGGCAGCCGACCAGATCCGCAAGCTGTGCGATGCGCCGGAGGCGGCCGTCCACTTCTTTGTGGGGGCCACCCAGGCCAACCTGACCGTCATTGACGCCGCGCTGAAGCCCTGGCAGGGCGTGCTCTGTGCCGAGACCGGCCACATCCACGTCCATGAGACCGGCTCGGTGGAGGCCACCGGCCACAAGTGCCTGGCCCTTCCCGCCACCGCCGGCAAGATCACGGCGGCCCAGATCCGGGCGGCCGTGCAGTCCCACCGCGCCAACCCCAGCCACGAACACGAGGTCCAGCCCGGCATGGTGTACCTGTCCAACCCCACCGAGGTGGGCACCCTCTACACCAAGGAGGAGCTGACCGACATTTCCGCCACCTGCTACGAGCTGGGACTGTACCTCTTTGTGGACGGCGCCCGGATGGCCTACGGCCTGATGAGCCCCGCCAACGACCTGAGCCTGCAGGACTACGCCGCCCTGTGCGATGTCTTCTATCTGGGCGGCACCAAGTGCGGCGCCCTCTTCGGGGAGGCCGTGGTCATCACCAACGACGAGCTGAAGCAGGATTTCCGCTATGCCATCAAACAGCACGGCGGCATGCTGGCCAAGGGCCGGCTGCTGGGCATCCAGTTCCTGGCGCTGCTGAACGGCGAGGACGGCAGCGGCTGCAGCCCCTACTTCCAGATGGCCGCCGAGGCGGACCGGCAGGCGCTGGCCCTGCGGGAGGCTTTCACGGCCAAGGGCATCGACCTGCTGTACGACTCCCCCACCAACCAGCAGTTCTTTGTGCTGCCCGACGACTGGTACGACAAACTGGCCGAGCACTACGCCATGAACGAGATGGGCAAGCCGGACGACAGCCACACGGCGGTGCGCATCTGCATCAGCTGGGCGACCCGCCCCGAGGCGGTGGCACAGCTGGTGGCCGACGTGCAGAAGCTTTCCTGACCTGTAATACAGCAAGAGCCCTCCGGCGGAAACCGCCGGAGGGCTTTTTGCTTTCTATTCCAATGGCGCGGGGCGCCTGATAGGTTGTCTGTGCCGGGCCGGGGCATCCACCCCTCGCATGGTCCGGCAGCAGTGAATGGGTCTTGGGTTGCTCACCTTGACTTCCCTTATAGTATACGCCCCGATTGTGTCCGAGTTGTCACACCATTTTGAACCTTTTATGAATTCGGAAAATTCTGGAACAGATTCTTCAGCGCTGGATCCGCTTGTCGCAGCGGATGGCCAGCCGGGTACCCACCGTCTGGAGGATCTGCACCAGGATGACCAGCAGCACGGTGGCAAAGATCTCCAGCACCACATTGAAACGGTAGTAGCCGTAGTTGATGGCGATCTTGCCCAGACCGCCGCCGCCGATGATGCCGGCCATGGCGCCGTAGCCCATGATGGTGGTGGTGGCGATGGTCACGTTGGAGATCAGGCTGGGCATGCTCTCGGGGATCATCACCTTGGTGATGATCTGCAGCGGGGTGGCGCCCATGCTCTGGGCCGCCTCGATGACGCCGGCATCCACCTCGCGGATGCTGGTCTCCACCAGGCGCGCCACAAAGGGGAAGGAGGCAATGACCAGCGGCACAATGGAGGCCGGCGTGCCGATGGAGGTGCCCACCAGCAGACGGGACAGCGGGATGACGATGATCATCAGGATCAGGAAGGGCACGCTGCGCAGCAGGTTGATGAAGGCGTTGAGCACGCTCATGACCCAGCGCGGCAGCGGCCGCACGCCGCCCTGCTCGCCGGTGACCAGGCAGACACCCAGCGGCAGGCCGATGACCAGCGCCAGCAGGGTGGCCACTGCCGTGGACCAGATGGTCTCCCAGGTCTCAAAGGGAATGGTGGGCAGAATCTGCAGGAAGGTTGCCCACTCTTTGCTTGCCAGGAACTCTGCCATCAGCCGTTCACCTCCTCATAGGTAATGCCGGGATAGTTCTTGATATACTCGATGGCCTTGGCGGCGTTCTCGTCGTCGGGCAGGGCCAGCAGCATGCTGCCCAGCGTCTGGCCGTTGACGATGCGGGTATCCGCCGCCAGGATGGAGACCAGCGCGCCGCACTGGATGGCCAGGCTGGCCACCAGGGGTTTGTCGGTGGTCTGGGTGCCGTTGAAGGCCACCCGCACCAGCTTGTGGCCGGGCAGGGATTCCGCCTTGGGTGCCCCGGCCGGATAGACCAGTCGCTTGGCGGCCGCCGAGGTGGGATGGCTGAAGATGGCCTGCACGTCCCCTTCTTCCACCACGGTGCCCTCGTCCAGGATGGCCACACGGTTGCAGATCTCCTCCACCACGCTCATCTGGTGGGTGATGACCACCACCGTGATGCCCAGCTCCTTGTTGATCTTCTGGATCAGCTGCAGGATGGCGTGGGTGGTGTTGGGGTCCAGCGCGCTGGTGGCTTCGTCACAGAGCAGGACCTTGGGGTCGGTGGCCAGGGCGCGGGCAATGGCAATGCGCTGCTTCTGGCCGCCCGAAAGCTGGGCCGGGTAGGCCTCCGCCTTGTCGGGCAGGCCCACCAGTTCCAGCAGTTCCCGGGCGCGGGTCTCGGCCTTTTCCCGGGGCACTTTGGCCAGTTCCATCGGGAACATGATGTTGCGCAGGCAGGTGCGCTGCATCAGCAGGTTGAACTGCTGGAAGATCATCGTGATGTCCCGCCGGGCGGCACGCAGCTGGGCGGCGGTAAGCGTCTCCATGCGGTGGCCGTCCACCGTGACGCTGCCCTCGTCGGGGCGCTCCAGCATGTTGATGCAGCGCACCAGCGTGGACTTGCCGGCGCCCGACATGCCGATGATGCCGTAGATATCGCCGTCCCGGATGGTCAGGTTGATGTCGTTCAGCGCCACCACCGTGCCGCCCTTGGTGGCGAAACGCTTGGTCAGGTGTTGCAATTCGATCATGGGTTTTCCCCCTCACTCTACAATAGGGAACGGGTTTTTGCGCCCGTTCCCTATTGATTGTACCTTACCCGCCGCGCGGTTGCAAGGTATTTCGTTGTTTTTTATCAGAAAAGGGCCACCACGGCGCCGTCGTAGGTCTCGTTGATGAAGTCCTTGACCTCCTGGCTCTTCAGCGCCTTCAGCAGGGCCTGGACGCCGGGGTTGTTCTCATTGCCCTCCTTGACGACCAGCACGTTGGCGTAGGTCTGGGCAGCCTCGGAATTGGCGTCCTCGGTGGCCAGGGCGTCCTTGCTCACCGAGAAGCCCGCCTCCAGGGCGTAGTTGCCGTTCATCGCCGCGTAGTCCACGTCGGCCAGGGTGCGGGGCAGCTGGGCTGCCTCCAGCTCCTCCACCTGCACGTTGTGGGGATTCTCGGTGATGTCATTGACGGTGGCGGTCAGGCCGGCGTCCTCCCGGATGGAGATGATGCCCTGGGCAGCCAGCAGCTGCAGGGCGCGGGCCTCGTTGGTGGTGTCGTTGGGCACCGCGATGACGGCGCCGTCCGCAATCTCGTCCAGGCTCTTGCTCTTGCCGGGATAGATGCCCAGCGGCTCATAGTGGATGTCCCCCACGCTCACCAGATGGGTGCCGTTCTCCTCGTTGAAGGAATCCAGGTAGGGCTGATGCTGGAAGTAGTTGGCGTCCACTTCGCCGCTCTCGGTGACCATGTTGGGCTGCACGTAGTCGCTGAACTCAATGATGTCCAGCGTGATGCCCTGCTCGGCCAGCAGGTCCTTGGCCACCCCGAGGATCTCGGCGTGGGGCGTGGGAGAGGCGGCCACCTTGATGGTGGTGCCGGCCAGGTCACTGCCGGTCTCGGCGGTGGAAGCAGCCTCCGAAGAGGCGGCGTCCGCAGAAGAGGCGGCGGACTGGGAAACCGAAGCGGTGGAGCCGCAGGCGGCCAGGCTCAGGGCCAGCGCGCCGGCCAGGGCAACAGAAATCAGCTTTTTCATAATTCTTGTGTCTCCTTTTTTGTGTTGGTGGTGTTTTTTCCGGACAGGGCAGTTCCCTCTTTCTGCCGTCACATTCGGACACCGGGCTGTTTGTACACCGGACCACGTTCCATGACAAAGTTCCTCCTTTTCCGGTAGAAGCCAAAACAAAAGCGGGGCGTCGAACAACTTCGACACCCCGCTGTGTTTCTTTCTTCACGCATTCGGATGAGCGCATGAGAAAGCAGGCACAGGCTGCCGAAGCAAACTGCACATGCACATCATCATGCCGAAGCGGTAGCTGCAGTTCATTGTCCGTGTACCCCTTTCTCTCTCATTCCGGCAAACCCAAAGGGCTTCCTTGGGTAAGAGTATAGCGCCCCGGTGCAGTTCTGTCAACACTTTTTGCATAAAACAGCGGATTTTTCAGAATATTATACAAAGGTGAGCAAAAATACACAAAGGGGTTGCCAATTTCCTACAAATATGGTATGGTAATAGTAATCTATTACACAGAAAGAGGAACGCTGCATGAAATTTTCGACCCGCGACCGCTATGCACTGCGTCTGATGGTGGAGCTGGCCAATCACGGCGACGGGCTGGTACCGCTCAAGGAAATCAGCGACAACCAGCAGATCAGCCTGAAATATCTGGAACAGATCATCACCCCCCTGGCCCGGGCGGGACTGGTGACCAGTGTGCGCGGCGCCCAGGGCGGCTACCGGCTGGCCCGCCCCGAGGCCGAGATCACCGCCGGGGAAATCCTGCGGGCGGTGGAGGGCGAGCTGACGGCCATCCCCTGTCTGGGCGCCAACATGGAATGCCCGCGGCGGGACCAGTGCCAGACCATCGGGTTCTGGTGCGGGCTGAACGATCTGATCAACCAGTATGTGGATAGCGTGACGCTGGCTGCATTGCGCGCCCAGAAAGGTCCTGCCCTGGAATAAAAGCATACAGAAACGCCCTCTGCGTTCCCATGGGAAGGCAGAGGGCGTTTTGTCAGCTTTGGGCCGTGTCCTGGACTTCGTTGGCGGATTCAACCACCGCATTTTCCGGGGCCGTTCCGGAATTTGTCTGGTCGACGGGCGCCGAGGATTCCGGCACCGAGTCCGATGTAGCCGGGACCGGCGTGGGTTCCGGCGTGGCAGGCACGGGCGTGGCCGGGTCCGGGGTCGGCGTGGCAGGCACCGGCGTGGGTTCCGGCGTGGCAGGGACCGGCGTGGGCGTGGCCGGGACCGGCGTGGGTTCCGGCGTGGCAGGTTCGGGCGTGGGCTCCTGCACCGGCGGCGGGGTGGGCTCCGGTGTCTGCACCACGGTCTCCTGGGAGACCGACTCGGACTGGGGCTCCTCGGTGGGCGCCGTGGAGCTGGCCGACGAGGTGGTGGTGACGGTGGATGCTGTGGACACCGACACATCCTTATCGCCCACATGCTTGCCCACATTCTTTACGGTGGGACGGTCGTCCTCGGTGATGTAGCTGTGGGTGCGCACATACTCAAACAGATCGTCCATGGCCGCCTTGGTCAGGTGGATGCCGTCGCTGGCCTCCACATACCCGCTCTTGGCGTAGCCGGTGGAGGAATCCTTGAGCACCTCGGCGCTGTTGAGGAATTTCCAGCCCTGTTTCTGGCACATCTCCACCAGGGCTTTGTTGTACTCATCCACCTGGCTCTGGGTCAGGTTCTGGTTGGAGTGCACCTGCCCCAGCGGCGGGATGGAATTGACGATGATGTCCACGCTGGGATAGGCATCCACGATGGTCTGGATGCCCTCCTGGTAGGCTTTCACGAAGCTGTCCGCCGAATAGCTGGGGCTCAGGTCGTTGGTGCCGAAGGTCAGGATCACCCGCTTGGGCTGCATCATCGCCACCGCCTTGGCCATCGTCACATAGCCGGAGGATCCCTTCATCTGTACACAGGCAAAGTCGGCCAGCGACCGGGCGCTCATGCCCACCGAACCGATGGCGTTGTCGTAGCTGCAGTAGTCAAACATCCGGTACATCCGGGCGGTGTTGCTGTCGCCCAGGAAAAGGGTCTCGTCCACATAGGTCTGCCCGGCGTCGTCGCTCTTCTCCAGGATGGTGGAGGTGTATTTCGTCTCGTCGATGGTGTTCTGGTCCTTGTCATAGCCGCTCTCGGTCACCAGGGATTCGCTGTCAGCCGAATCGCTGTCGGCTTCCGTCCCCATCCGGTCCAGTCCGCCCACCAGCAGAAATGAGATCACCACACTGACCAGCAGCATCAGGCTGCATACAGCCATCACAATGTACATTTTGCTGCGTATGTCCAACGGCATTTTTGCCGCCTGCTTGTTCTTTTTGCGTGCCATTGCCTTTCCTTTCGCGCAGAATGTTCCATTTTATCGGTTCTTGGATGCATACAGTGGCTATTGTACACTATTTTTGGCCGAAGCGCCAGTGTTTTCTCAATTTTTACATATTTTAGTGTCAAAAAAGCAGCCCCTCCGCCGGGGCGGAAGGGCTGTAAAAAATCATTCTTTGGGCAGAAGATGGGCACGCCGCAGCGCCGGTTCCAGCGCCAGATAGAGCACCACCGCGCAGACGGTGGAAAGCAGCGAGTTGACCAGCGTCACGCCGCCGGTGATCTTGATGAAGACGGTGGCCACCTCCACCGGCTGGCCGAAGATGTACCGATCCCGGAAATAGCCCACCAGCGGGTCGGTGAAGACATTCACCAGCAGGCCGCTGAAGGCGCTGACCGTGACCATGGCCAGATACCGCCCCTTGCTGCCCTGCCGCCGCTGGCGCAGATGCACCAGCCGGTGGGCTGTGACGCCGCAGACGATGCCGATGATGAACTTGAGGATGAAGGTGGTGAAGGCATAGCCGGGATCACCGGCGATCACGTCGGCCAGGGCCAGACCGATGGCCCCCGCCAGGCCGCCCGACACGCCGTCCAGCAGCATGGCGGTCAGCGCTGTGAAGGTATTGCCCAGGTGGAAGGAGGACCCGCCCGCAAAGGGAATGCGGAAAAATTCGTAGGCCACAAAGCTCAGGGCGGCCATCACGCCCACCAGACTGATGCGCTGTACGGTAAACTTGGTTCTGGTCAGCGCCGCAATCAGCAGCGCCACCGCCACCGCCCCGAAGAGCAGCAGCCACATCGTTGCTGTATCCATAGTGAAAACACTCCTTTATCACGCAGCTCGCTCCCCGGTGGGAGGAGTTGACAAATTCTTTCCTGCAGGGTATGCTCCTATTATAGCGTTTTCTGGCTCCGAATAAATGCCCAGTTTTTGATTTTTTTATGGTGCCAGTTTGGGAGGGAACTGCCGTGATCGAACTGAAGAGTGAGGAGAAGACACCCCTTTATGAACAGCTGTATGCCGCCCTGGCCGACGAGATCCGCAGCGGGCAGCGCGCCCCCGGTACGGCGCTGCCGGGGCGGCGCACCATGGCGGCCCAGCTGGGGGTGAGCATCCACACAGTGGACGCCGCCTACCAGATGCTGGCGGCCGAGGGCCTGGCCGAGGCGCGGCCCCGCAGCGGCTTCTATGTGCAGAAGACCTACGGCATGCTGCACAGCCGTGGGGCCCGGCGTGCCGCCCCGCCCCTGCCGGAACCGGCGGAGGCGGTTCCGGCCCCGCGGTACGATCTGTCCACCGGCAGCGTGGACACCGCCCTGTTCCCCGCCCGGAGCTGGGGCCGCATCCAGCGGGAGCTGCTCTACCAGCGGCCGGAGCTGCTGCAGCGTGGCGAGATGCAGGGCGACGAAACCCTGCGGGTGGAGATTGCCAAATATCTTTCCGCCTATCGCGGGGTGGAGTGCACGCCGGAGCAGATCGTGGTGGGCGCCGGCATCGAGTATCTGCTGGGGTGTCTGGCCCATCTGTTTGCCGGCGGCCGGGCGGCGGTGGAAAACCCCGGCTACTCCCGCACCCGGGCCGTACTGCAGAACAACGCCCTGCCCTGTACGCTGGTGGACATCGACGCCGAGGGTCTGTCTGCCCAGGCGCTGGAAGCCAGCGGCGCCAACCTGTGCTACCTGACGCCCAGCCACCACTTCCCTACCGGCGTGACGATGCCGGCCCCCCGCCGGGCCCAGATTCTGGCCTGGGCTGCCGCCCGGCCGGGGCGGTACATCCTGGAGGACGACTACGACTCGGAGTTCCGCTTCGACACCCGGCCGCTGCCCAGCCTGCAGGGCATGGCGGGTCCCGACGGGCCGGTGGTCTACCTGACCACTTTCTCCAAAAGCCTGGCCCCCGGTATCCGCATCGCCTGCATGGTGCTGCCCCGCAGTCTGCTGGCCCAGTACCGGCGGGATTTTGCGGTCTACGCCAACACGGTGGGCCGCTTTGAGCAGCAGACACTGGCCGCCTTCATGGCAGGCGGGTATTTCACCCGCCATCTGGCCCGAATGCGTCTGGTCTACAAGCGCCGCATGGAAGCCTTTGCCGCGGCGCTGCGCCAGGCATTGCCGGGGGTCACGCTGGGCAGCGTGCACAGCGGCCTGCACTTTCTTTTGACGTTGCCGGGCGCCGGAGGCGAGACCGCCATGGTGGAGGCCGCCGCCCGGGAGGGTGTGCGGCTGCGCGGGCTGCGGGAATACTACCTGGCCCGGCCGGAGAGCTGCCCGCCCGACACCGTGGTGGCAGGCTATTCCGCCCTGAAGGAGGACGACATTCCCGCCGTGGCCGCCGCCCTGGCCCGGGCCTGGGTGCCATAACGCACAAAGAGGGACGACCCGGCGGGGCGTCCCTCTCTTTGTGTACTGCGGTTTTACTTGGTGGCCGCTGCCCCGGCTGCGCCGCCGGAGATCTCCTGGATGGCCGCCACGGTGGCCGCCAGGTTCTGCATATCGCTGGGCACGATGAGCTTGGTGGCCTTGCCGTCCGCCACCTTCTCCATGGCTTCCATGCTGCGCAGCGCCAGGAAGTTGTGGTTGGGGTTGGCTTCGTTGATGAGCCGGATGGCATCCGCCTGGGCCTTCTGCACGGTGAGCAGCGCCTGGGCCTCGCCTTCCGCCTCACGGATGCGCTGCTGCTTCACGGCCTCGGCCCGCAGGATGGCCGATTCCTTCTCGCCTTCGGCGCGGGTGATGGCCGCCTGCTTTTCGCCTTCCGCCAGCAGGATGGAGGCACGCTTCTCACGGTCCGCCTTCATCTGTTTTTCCATGGCCTGGCGGATTTCCAGCGGCGGTTCGATGTTTTTCAGTTCCACCCGGTTGACCTTGATGCCCCAGCGGTCGGTGGATTCGTCCAGGCTGGCGGTGATGCGGGTGTTGATGGCATCCCGGCTGGTCAGCGTTTCGTCCAGCGTCATGGAACCGATGATGTCACGCAGGGTGGTGGCGGACAGATTCTCAATGGCCTGGATGGGACGGTTGACGCCGTAGGCATAGAGCTTGGCGTCGAACACCTGGAAAAAGACGACGGTGTCGATCATCATGGTGACGTTGTCACGGGTGATGACCGGCTGGGGCGGGAAATCCGCCGCTTCCTCCTTGAGGGAGACCTTGCGGGAGACACGCTCCACAAAGGGGGTGCGGATGTGCAGGCCGGCTCCCCAGGTGTCCTTGTAAACGCCCAGCCACTCGGTGACGTAGGCGTTGGACTGGGGCACGATGACAATGCAGCGCACCAGAATGATCAGAATCAGGATCAGGATAATGGCAAAAATCAGCAGCGGCATAGGGACCTCCTTCTCTCTTTTCCATTTTCAGGCGGTGACCGTCTGCACGGTCACCGGACACACAATCAGAACCGCCCCGTCCACATCGGTTACCCGGCAGGGCGTATCCTTGGGCATGGGCACCTCGGCGCGGGCCTGCCAGTCCAGGCCGTCCACCCGCACCCGACCCAGGTAGCCGGGGTTGATGTCCACCAGCACCACACCCTGCTTGCCGATGGTCAGCGGCGAGCCGTTGGTGACAGGGGCTTTGCGCTCCTTGCGGCGCTTGGCCAGGGTGGGCACCATGAAGAGCAGCGTCACCGCCGACACAACAGCGAACACCACGGCCTGCACCGACAGCGACGGGGTGAAGAAACTGACCACAAGAGCGGCCGCCGCCCCCACCGCGAACCAGACAGAGACCAGGGCCGTGGTGGCGGCTTCCAGCACCACAAAGGCGATCACAGCGATCAGCCAGAACAACGTTTCAGCCGACATAAGACGGAACCTCCTTCCGTATCGTATGCTTTGTCAACACTCTAACATGACCGGCTGGTACTGTCAAGATTTTTACATGTAAAATTTCCGTCCGTTTTCTGCTTTTTCTGTGCAATTTGACGGGGCTCGTTATGCAGGTGGGTGCCGGTTTCTCCGCTGTACCGACAAAAGCTCCGGCGGTTTCCCGCCGGAGCTCTGGAAAGAATCAGTAGATGGAAAAATATCCCACATGCAGGGGAGCGTTATCCTCCACCAGGACGGTGAACCCGCCGGGGTTGACCTCGGTGGATTTTCCGAAAGCGGTCTCGGCCAGCAGGTGCGGGCCGCGGTTGAGGATGATCTCCGCCGTCTGGGTCTTGCCCACCCGGCGGTAGTGCAGCACATCCCCCTCCGCCCGGACGATCTCGAAGCTGCCGCCGTCAAAGGCGTCGCAGCTCTTGCGCAGCCGGGCCAGGTTCTTCATGGGACCGCGCAGCCGTTCCTCGGTGGAGTTCCAGTCGAAGTAGGCGCGGTTGAAGGGATCCCGGTAACCCTGCATGCCGATCTCATCGCCGTAATAGACGCAGGGCACGCCGGGCAGCGTGAAGATCATGGCGTAGCCCAGCAGCAGCCTGCGCAGCCCCTCATCCACCTTGGAGGGGGCGATGCGGCGGCCGCTCTGCCAGAAACGGTCCCGCCCGTTGGCAGGTTCGCCGGCAATGGCGGTCAGCGCCCGCTCAGTGTCGTGGGTGGAGAGGAAGTTCATCAGGCAGTGCAGCGCCGGCGGCGGGTAGTTCTCGCAGATGGTCATCAGCTGTTCCGCCACCGCCGCCACGTCGGCGCCCCGGAGGTAGTCCAGCACCGCGCTGCGGAAGGGATAGTTCATGACGCTGTCCAGTCCCTTGCCCCGCAGGTAGGTCCGCCGCTTGCCCCAGGCTTCCTTGGTGGTGGCGTCCTCCCACACTTCGCCCAGGAGGAGCTTGTCCTCCCCGTGGGCCTTGACGGCCTGCCGGATCTTCTCGATGAAGGCATCGGGCAGTTCGTCGGCCACATCCAGCCGGAAGCCGGAGGCGCCCAGGTTCAGCCAGGTATCGATGACGCCGCCCTTGCCGCAGACAAATTCCTCGTAGGAAGGCGAATCTTCCTGTACCTCGGGCAGCGTTTCGAAGCCCCACCAGCAGCGGTAGCCGCTGGGGTAGCCCGAGTCGAAATCGTACCAGCTGCGGTAGGGGGAATGGCGGTCACGGTAGGCGCCGCCGGGACCGTAGCGGCCCTCCCGATTGAAATACACCGAATCCGAACCGGTGTGACTGAACACGCCGTCCAGAATGATGCGGATGCCTTCCTTCCGGGCGGCCTTGCAGAGGGCGGCGAAGTCCTCGTTGGTGCCCAGCAGCGGGTCGGCCTTCAGATAGTTGGCGGTGTTGTACCGGTGGTTGGCGTGGGCCTCGAAAATGGGATTCAGATAGATGCAGGTCACGCCCAGGTCCCGCAGGTAGGGCAGCTTCTGCTGGATGCCCGCGAAGTCGCCGCCGTAGTAGTCCATGTTCAGGTAGCCGTCGTCCTGCTCGGTGGGCCAGAAGTAGGGCTCGCCGGTCTTGTCGGCCCGGTAGATGCGGTCGGCAAAGGGCATGGGCTTGTTGGGCACACCCTCGCAGAACCGGTCGGGGAAGATCTGGTACATGGTGCCGTTGCGGAACCAGTCCGGCGTGGTAAAGCCCTTCTCGTAGACGGTGAGCTGCCAGCTGGCACCGCCCGTCCAGCTGAGCACCCCTTCCCCGCCGTTGCCGCGGTAGATCTTGCGGAAGTCGGTGTACAGGTCGAAATAATAGAAGTACAGCCCCGGCGTGGTGGGCGCGATGGTGAAGGTAAAATGGTTGACCTGCGGCGTCTGGCCGGTGAAGGTCATCCGGTAATGGACGGGGTCCTCCTTGTCCTTGGTCAGCACCAGGTGCGGATCCACATAGCCCAGCTGCTCCGGCACCGTCAGCACAAAGGTGACCTCCTGCCCCGCCTCGATGGCCCCGAAGGGCGTCTTGCAGGCAGGGTCAAAACTGTTGTAAAAGGTATGCGGCATACAAAGCCCCCTGTTCAGAAGTAAAAACTGCCGCGGTCAGGCGGCCGCGGCAGCAAAAGTGTACAGGGAAATTATTTGACCGGCGTGGCGCCCCAGATGTCGCGCGCGTAATCCATGATGGAACGGTCGGCGCTGAAGATGCCCGCATTGGCAATGTTCATCAGGCTCATGTGGTTCCACTTCTTCTTGTCCTGGTACAGCTGCTGCACCATCTGCTGGGCACGGCGGTAATCCTTGAAGTCCGCCATGACCATATACGGGTCGGAGTTGCGCAGGTTGTTGGTCACTTCGCTGAAGTTTTCGCCGTTCCAGCCCTTCTCCAGCATGTCGAGAACGGCCATGGCGGTGTTGTCGCCCGAGATGAAGGCGGAGGGATGATAGCCCATGCCCTTCAGCGCGTTCACTTCCGGCGTGAGCATGCCGAAGATGATCTCGTTGTCATGACCGGCGGCGTCGGCGATCTCCACGTTGGCACCGTCCAGGGTGCCCAGCGTGATGGCGCCGTTGAGCATGAACTTCATGTTGCCGGTGCCGGAAGCCTCGGTGCCGGCCAGAGAGATCTGCTCGGACACTTCCGAGGCGGGCATCAGCCGCTCGGACAGGGTGACGCAGTAATCTTCCAGGTAGACCACGCGCAGCTTGTCGCGCACGGCGGGATCCTCGTCGATCATCTTGCCCAGCTTGCAGATCATCCGGATCATCTGCTTGGCCATGTAGTAGCCGGGGGCTGCCTTGGCGCCGAAGATGTAGGTCTTGGGCGTAAACTCGGCGTTGGGGTTGTTCTTCAGGTAGAGGTACTCGGCCGCGATGTTCAGCGCGTTCAGGTGCTGACGCTTGTACTCGTGCATCCGCTTGACCTGGCAGTCAAAGATGGAGCTGGGATCGATGACCTGGCCGGTGGCCTTCTGCAGGTAGTTGGCAAAGGTGACCTTGTTCTCATGCTTGACCTGGGCCAGCTTGTCCAGCACGGCGGCATCGTCGGCGTACTTCTCGAACTTCTTCAGCTCGGAGGCGTCGGTCTTGAAGCCCTCGCCGATGGTCTCCTCCAGCAGGTTGGTCAGGCCGGGGTTGGAAGCCAGCAGCCAGCGGCGGTAGGCAATGCCGTTGGTGACATTCTTGAAGGCCTTGGGCTTGAACAGGTAGTAGTCGTGGAAGACGCTGTCCTTGATGATCTCGCTGTGCAGCTTGGACAC
>ERZ1090865.215-NODE-215-length-37015-cov-35.091585_pt1 | contig 37015 bp, 29 predicted proteins | sample MGYA00478478_ERZ1090865 | MGnify/ENA primary metagenome ERZ1090865 (study PRJEB33644, sample SAMEA5815715) | chicken gut metagenome | biome: Chicken; feature: Gastrointestinal Tract; material: Caecum | place: Ireland | collected 2019-01-01 | study: A study of the... | reverse complement strand
CCCACCCCCCACCCCGACACGCCCGGCCTGCGCGGACTCTGACACATCGTGACTGTGATACATTCCAGAAAACGGCGGAATAACGCCAGTCTCTGAAAGTGTCAGAGTCACAAAAGTGTCAGAGTCCGCACAGGCCGGGCGTGTCTCAGTGCTCGTCGGGGACGAACGACTCGAAGATGTGGTGGTCGAACCAAGCATCGCATTCGGCCACCTCGTCGCGGCTGCGCACGGTCCAGGAGACCGGCACCGCGCCCAACGCACGGTTCAGGCGTACCTGCGGGGAACCACCGCTGCGCCAATCGCACGCCACGAAATCCGGACGGGACAGCCAGTTGAACAGCAGCCGACCCGCGGCCCAATAGGTCACGTCGGTCTGCCCCAACGGCAGCGGCTCGATCAACTGGCCGCGGCACGCCTCCGGACGATGCTCCCTGTACCAACGCATCGCCATCGGATGGAACGACTCCACCACATACGGACCCGCATACGCCTGCAACAGCGCGTCGCCCTTCTCCATCAGCTCCTCGCAACGCGGCGTCCAATCACTGCCATCGATCTTGTATTCCACAATCAGCGGCACGCGGCCCGCCACCACCTTGAGCACGTCCGAGAACAGCGGCACATGCTGGTAATACCCCAGCGGCGGCTTGGCCGGGGTCACCACCAGGCCGGGGGCCTCCACCGCGTTCGGCACCGGCTCGGCCAGCTCGCAGCCGGGGTGCGACGGCGTGGGATACAGCGGGATCCGGGTCAGCTCGTCATAGGTCAGGTCGCAGATGCGGCGCGGATCGCCCGCCACACGCATCAGCGTCTCATCATGGGCCACCACCACCTGGCCGTCCATCGTCAACTGGATGTCGAGCTCGATGCCGTACCCGGCCTCACAGGCGGCGGCGAACGCGGCCAGGGAGTTCTCCGGGGCGATCGGGCCGACGCATTCGGGCGTACCGTAGCCGGCCTTCATCGCCATCCGGCGCGCCAAGGCCACGTACTCCCCGCTTTCAGCCGCATACTGCGCGGTCAGGCCGGAACCGGCGTCGTGCAGGCCGCGATGCGCATACCAGACGTCCGGAATCGACGGCACGTAGTTGTCGCGCTTGTCGGAGAAACTGCGCGGGGCGATCGCCCACGCCGCGGCACCTGCCGCAGCCGCGCCGGCCAACAGCACCTTACCGAACATCCCACGTTCCGCCATGATGCTCCTTCCTCGGGTCGGATGGTCCACTGCTACCGAGACTAGCCGCACGCCCCGTCTTTGCCGGGGTCGCGGCAGGGTTCCGGCATGGCACCAGGCTCCGTGATCCGGATGCGGGTGAAGTATTCGGCGTCGTTGTCATGGTCGATGCGTGCGCCGAGATGCCGTTGCACGGCAAGCGACGCGGGATTGTCCTTGTTCACGGACAGGTACGCCTCCTTGATGCCGTACTCGGCCAAGGCCGTCACGAGAATCATGCGCAGTCCGGCGGTGGCGTAGCCGCGCCCACGATACTCGGGCGCGATGCCGTAGCCGATATGCCCCGCGCCTTCGCGCAGACGATCGTTGAGACGGTGCCGCAGGTTGAAGATGCCCACATAGTCCCCGCTGTCGTTCACCAGGATGTACTTGTTGGCGGGCACGTACCCCTCCGGGAGATTGCGGCCGGCTCACACCGTTTCGCGCCCGAATCGCGGAAGCAACGCCGCTTCTGGATACAACCGACAATCGCCGATCTACGCGCGAAGGGGCACCAAAGGCTCGATATCAGGCAATCACCCTTCGGCTGCCGGTGGATATGTGGATGAAGATATCCACCAGCAGCCCGACAACCGCAATCGTTCGACCACATTGCCCCAGCGAGCTGGACAGCGTACTCGTCTCTTCCCTACCGTGAAGCCATACGAAGAAAAGGGGGACACATGCTATGGCATCATCGTTGGCATACTAACCGTAATACGTCAGGTTATACTTTTCGTATGCGAATCCTGATCCATCCCCACGCGCACAAGCATGGCATTACCGACGATCAGATTCGCGTCGCTTATGAAACCGGGGGTTCCAGCGCGGCAATCCGCAGCCAAGATCGAGACAGCGATCCTCCGCGCTGGGCATCCATCGGCTTCGATGCCGACGGCCGACAAATCGAACTTGTGTTTGTCCGGCTCGACGCCACCACCATTCTGGTATTTCATGCCAACTACGCAACCAAAACATTTCGCGATCAAATCAGGAGGGGACGAATATGACGCGCTATACCACTGATAACGGAACCGTCATCACCGATGCGATGGTGGAACGGTGGGCGGAGGATGCCGAGCAAGGCTTCGCTCACAGTACCGTGACACCCGTAACCGGACGGCCTTGGGAAACATGCACCGAGCCGATGAAACCCCGTACTGTCCGGATGCCTGACAGCCTCTGGCGGCTGGTCGAACAGCAGGCGCGCAGCCAGCACCTTGGAGTCAGCGCGTTCGTGCGGCAGGCACTGGCACACGAGCTCGAATCATAGCCCGCCGCCGGTGATCACTGTCACCCCCATCGCCGGCCGCCCCGCCTGCGATGTCCTCGATATCAGGCCTCGGACGTGGACTCGGATCGCGCGGGCGTATAGGTGCCCGCCAGCGCCTTCTCCCCGGGGCGTCCGATCGGCCCGACGCCAGCGGCGCATATTGCATGTCACTCATGGTCATTCCTTTCGTATATGCCGGAAAAGAGCCCGGCGGGGCCCGGAGGACCCCGCCGAATGGGGCCGGATTGGCGGTCCGGCCGTGAGCGAGAACTCGGAGGAGGGAGCTCTCAGGCTTGTGTTCGGACGCCGGCCTCGGCCGCAGCCGCCGCACGCCGGCTCATGTACCGCCGGACGGCCACGACCTCCAGGCCCACCAACAGCAGGCCGAGCACCACATCGACAGCGATCATGGCGACCTGCCAGACCGGCATCGACTGCTCCGGCTCGCCGTTCTCGTACACCCAGCTGTTCACCGCGGTGTACAGGATGTTGTGCGCGGCGCGGCGCATCTCGATGACCGAGGTGGCCGAACGGTCCTCGACGTGGTTGGTGGTGTCCGTAGTGGAAAGCATGGCGTCGGTTCCGGCGCGGATCACCTGATCGGCGGTCTGGTAGCTGTAGTTCGGCCCGGAGAAGTAGTCGGTCTCCAGGAAGCCACGGAAGCCCCATTCCCCGCGCAGAACTGTCTCGTTCAGCCCCTCATGGGCGCTGGCGTAGGTGTTGCCGATGTAGTTGTAGGACCCCATCATGGCCTGGGCGTCGCCATCGGCCTTGACGATGGTTTCGAAGGGCTTCAGGTAGATCTCGCGGATCGCCTGCTCGTTCGACCAGGTGCACAGCTGGCCGTTGCGCTCGTTCTCCTGCTCGTTCAGCGCGAAGTGCTTGGTGAACGAGTAGACGCCGAATTCGTCGGCCCCGAGCATCTGCTCGGCGGCCAGTTCGCCGGTCAGGAGCGGATCCTCCGAGAAGTACTCGAAGTTGCGGCCCGCGAACGGGGAGCGATGGAGGTTCACGGACGGGGCGTACCACCCGGAGACGTGGATCTCGTGCGCCATCTGCCCGATCATCTGGCCGAATTCGCGGGCCAGATCCTTGTTCCACGAGCAGGCGACGGCCACGTTGCAGGGCAGACCGATGGAGCTGACACCAGTGAAGTTATCCTTCAGGGCGGCAGGTCCGTCCACGTCGGACAGACGCACCTTGCCGATCGAATCGACGGCCGCGTTCTGGTAGCCGGCGTTGGCAATCAGGTTGTCCATCTCATCGACGGTCAGCTGGTCGAGCAGGTCGTCCCACTGCGGGTCGTCGTAGTCCACGCCGCGCAGATCGGCCAGACGGATGCCGTTGTCGGCGCCGGTGGTCGGCATCTCGTCGTCGGGATCGTCGAATTCGGTCGGATCGTAGTTGCCGAGGTTGTAGTACGTCGCCTTGTCCTCATCCGACATCGAATAGTTCGTCGGAGCGGCGAGCGCGACGTCGGCGTTGGCGAAATGGTCGGCACGGCTCAGGTATTCCAGCCCGCCGTTGGCCGCGTCGAACACGTTGGTGGCGGGGATGGCGTCGCCGTCGTGGGTGTTGTCCTCGGTGTCGTAGGTGATGGTCTCGGACACGGTCACCGTCTGCTCGTCGATCACGGTGTGCGAGTCGGCGTTGATCGAGATGACGTAGTCGCCCTGTTCGAGCACGTAGGCCCGCGCGTCCTCGTAGTCGTAGGAGGCCATGTCGTCGTCATCGAACTCGATCGAGACCGTCTCGGATTCGCCGGGTTCCAGCAGCCCGGTCTTGTCGAACGCCACCAGGTTCACCGACGCCTTCTCGATGCCGCCGTTGACGTACGGCGGGTTGACGTAGACCTCGACCACGTCCTTGCCCGCAACGTCGCCGGCGTTCGTCACCGTCACGTCGAAGGAGACGGTGCCGGAGGACGGATCGTACGAGACCTCGCCCATCTCCTGCTCGAAGCTGGTGTAGCTCAGGCCGTAGCCGAACGGATACTGCACCGTCGCATCGTAGTCGAGCACACCCTCGTCGTCCGCGGTCTCGTAATACCGGTAGCCCACGTAGATGCCCTCCACGTAGTTCACGAACTTCGGCGAACGCAGGCCGCGGGCGGATTCGATCTCAAACTCGGAGACGTTGTCGTACTGGTTCGGACCGAAGTTGTTCCACGTCGGGGTCTGAGTCAGATCGTTGAGGAACGTGTCGGAGGTCTTGCCGGAGGGATTGACCTCGCCATTCAGGATCTCGCCGAGTGCGGTGAAACCGGCCTGACCGGGATGCGGCGCCCACAGCACGGAGCGGATCTGCGGATAGTCGCGGATGAAACTCAGCTCGAACGCGTTCGCGCCGTTGTAGACAAGCGCCACGTTCTCGAAGTTCGCGGTCACCAGATCGATCATGTCCCGCTCGGTGCGGTCGAGCTCCAGGTAGTGCTGGCCCTCTTCGAAATCCGCGTATTCGGACGAGTTGTCGTTATACGTCACCGTATCGGCGTTCATGTCGGTCGGCAGGTCGAATCCTTCGCCACCGACGCGACCGATGACGATCATGGCGGTGTCGGAGAACGCCTTGGCATTGTCGATCATGTCCTGCGTATAGGTGGCGGCCGGGGGTTCGGGCAGCGACCAGTCGGCTTCGGTGACGGCGATGACGCCGCGGGTGGTGGAATAGTCGGTGTAGAAGTCCGTCAGTTCGTCGTTGGTCTCGAATCCGGCCTCATGCAGCCCGTCCAGCAGCGACGTGGTCGGGTAGGCGTCGGACAGCGCGCCGGAGCCGGTGCCGCCGTAGATCGGGTTGGTGGAGGCCCAGCCGAATACGTTAATGGCGGTGGTGTCGGCCAATGGCAGCATGCCGTCGTTCTCCAGCATGGTGATGCCTTCACGCTCGATGTTCACGGCGAGCTCGTTGGTCTGTTCGATGGTTTGTTCGCTCAGCTCGTAACGCTCCGCGGTGGCCATCGTCAGCATGTTGCTCAGCGGCCCGGTCAGCATGAGGTTGATGCAGACGGTGATCGCGGCTACGGCGGCCACCCATACGGTGGAGTGCGCGAGCTTGCGCGTGCTTTGAGAAACGACGGTCTTTCGGTTCACCGCAACGGTGACCGCAATCGCCAGTACCAGTGCCACAACAACCGCAATGAGCTGCGGTCGGATGGACTGGATCACGGCGAGAACATCATCGATATTGATGCCTAACATTGCTTGTCCTTTTCTTCCATCCCTGTTCCGTACATATGACGGGCTCGGAATCGGCGTCCGCTACCTTGCTTGGCCTGGAACAGGTATCCGTTGCCCGTTGTTGATGACAGTTTCATTACAACAGGCGAATCGTGCACTTGATCGCGAATTCGGTAACCTGCATTTACTGACTCACAACATGCGATTGCATGCAAAAAACGCATACGCTATCGATGTCACCTGCATACGGTTGCGTACACACCGCTACGCCAGGTCCACGCTCCGTCTCATGGCCGCAAGGAATGTTTCCGAGGCAAGCGACAACGGCCGGTCTTCCATCCATGCAAGGCTGGCACGCACATCGATACGGGGACTCAACGGACGGAAACATATCTCGCCGCCCACGTCAAGCAGTGAATCCTCCAGGCCGATAAAGCACCCATAACCGGCCTTCACCATCATCACGGCATTCTGAATGAGGTTGGAGGTGCCCACCACATTCAATCGCTCCATCCGCCCGCCCAACCAACCAGAGAATTCGTTGCACACAAGCGAGCCACTCGGCACAATAATCGGGAAACCGGCAAGGTCTTCCGGTTTCACACTCTCCAAGGCGGCCAATGGATGGTCCCGGCGTACCATCACGGATTGACGGTCCCGAACCGGCAACTGCAGATGGTTAAACCCCGTCAGATCGACCGGTTCAATCAACACGGCGAAATCCACCACTCCCTGCCGCAACCACTCCATCGCATCAGGACCGTTGCCTGATCGAACATGGAACATCGTGCGCGGGCATCGCTCACGGACAGTCGCCATCACACGGCATACGTCACTCATCGCTTCGCATTCCGCAGCACCGATATACACATCGCCCGCAACATCATCCGCGGAGGACAACAGTTCGCGTTCCGCCCGCTCTGCCATCATGACGATCTCCTGCGCACGACGGCGGAACCGCTGTCCGTCACGCGTCAACGACAGTTGACGTCCACGATTGCCACGCACAAACAACGCAACGCCAAGCTCCCCTTCCAACGCCTGCACCTGACGAGAAAGCTTCGACTGCGAAACACCAGAAGCCGTTGCGGCTTCCGCAATGCTCCCATGTTCGCAAGCCGTCAAAAAATACCGCAACGTCTTGGTATCCATGACATTTCCCCGAATCCGGTCCGCTACCGTTTCCTGGAACGGCGGCCCTTGAAGTAGATGTCGAAGACGATCCACACGGACAGCACGAACGCCACCACGTAGCCCATGAACCCGACTACGGGGATGCCGAACACGATCGGCGGCACACCGGCGAAATACACGATCGACGAGCCCACATACAGACCGACCACGATCAGCGCCATCGTCAGGCGGTTGACCATCTCGGAGAGCATGCGCATCGGCTCCTCGGCGCCGGCCAGCTCCATGTTCACCCGCAGCTGGCCGCGCGTGAGCATGCGCGCCGCCACCTTGGTCTCACAGAGCGCGCCGAGCAGGCCGTGCAGCGCCGCATGCGCCTCGACTCCCAACGACTTGACCTCATCCGCGGCGGCGCGGTCCAGGGGCTTCGACGTGGCGATGTGCTCCGAGATGATCTCGATCATGTTCACGTCGGGGATGAACTCGTCGAGCAGCCCCTCGAGCGTGACCAGGGCGCGGGCCACCGTGGTGACGGTGCTCGGCACCTCGATGCCGTGGCGCTGCGCCAGCTGGGTCAACGCAGTCACGAAGGCCGCCAGATCGAGTTCCTTGAGATCGACGGTGCCGTATTCGGCGACGATGGTGTCCAGGTCGGCCAGCAGCGCCGGATAGTCGGCGGCGTCGGCCTCCGTGCCGGCGAAGCGGAGCAGCCCGTCGGCGAGCGCCGGGGAGTCCTGCTTGGCGACGGCGAAGATCATCTGTTTGAGCACCGACCGCGTCTTGGCGTTGAGCCGTCCGGTCATGCCCAGGTCGATCAAGACGATCTGCCCGCCGTCGATGATGATGTTGCCCGGATGCGGGTCGGCGTGGAAGAAACCGTCGTCGAGCACCTGGGTGGCGTAGTTGTCGACGAGCTTGGTGCCGATCTCCTTCAGGTCGTAGCCGGCGGCGATCAGCTGTTCGGGGTGGGAGACCGAGATGCCGTCGACGTAGTCCATGACGACCACGTGCTCGGTGCACAGGTCCATGTAGGGCTGCGGACAGTCCATGTAGGCGTAGGGCTGGCAGAACCGTTTGAATTCAGCGAGGTTGCGGGCCTCGACCAGGAAGTCCGTTTCGGATTCGAACGTGTCCCAGAGCTCCTCGACCACGCCGCCGAGGTCCACCACCTGGGCGTTGGGCATGACGCGGGTGGCGAGCCGCGCGATCGAACGCATGATGGACACGTCCTGCGCCATGGTTTCGCGCACGCCCGGACGCTGCACCTTGATGGCCACGTCCTCTCCGGTGACGAGAGTGGCGCGGTGCACTTGGGCAAGCGATGCGGATCCCAGCGGCGTGGGGTCGATGCTGGCGAAGATCTCGCCGATCGGTCGTCCGTATTCCCTGGACAGCGTTTCGACCACCGTCTGGTAGGGCATGGGGTCCGCGTCGGCGCGCAGCTTGGCCAGTTCGTCGCAGAACGCCTGCGGCAGCATCTCGGAGCGCATCGACAGGATCTGTCCGACCTTGACGAAGGTGGGGCCGAGCGCCTCGAGCATGAGACGCATCTTGACCGGGGTCAGGCCGTGGACGACGTCGAACTGGTTGGCGATGCGCGCGATCTGCCAGAGTCGTTTGAGTTTGTTGCGCCGTGTCAGATGGTACCGCGCGGCGAATGCGTCGTTGCGGCGGGATCCGAATAGGCCGATGAGTTCGGCCACTTCCGCGTCGGGGGTGCCGGGAGCGTACTGGCGGCCATGCGTGTATGGAGACGCCGATGTGCGGGCGCCCGACGTGGAGACGTCCGGTACGGCGGTAACCGACGTGGGGATATTCGATGTCGGCGTATTCGACGCTGAAGCATCAGGCCGGTTTGTTGCGCCCGATGGCTGCCGACCGGTCTTGGGGGATGGGGATTCGTTGCTCATTGCGGCATCAGCAACCGTCCGATGCGCTTGCGCGACACCGGACGGTTATAGGTGGAAGAGCCCTACTCGGCCTGATCGGCCTTGGCCTCGTGCTCTTCCTTGACCTCTTCGGCCTTGCGCTTGAGCTCGGTGTTCAGGGCCTTGCCCTGCTCAACGGTCAGCTCGCCCTTCTTGACCAGATCGTCAACGATTTCCTGACCCTTCTCCACCGTGGTGGCCAGGGCGCCGACGCCCGCCAGAAACACCTTGCGCAGGCCTTCACCGAAATCGAAATCAGCCATCGTGTCCTCCTTTGAACGGATGTGGTTCCACTCTACCGCACCCCGCACTTCATGCCGGTTCAACATTCGAGGGACGATATCGAAAAAACGGCACAGTGGCGTCAAGCCATCCCTTATCGGAAAAGTGTGTTATGCAACACTTTTCCGCATACCAGTGCAGGGGATGGAAAAACAGCACTGTCCGACGGAACGCTTACCGCGGCCTGCCTGCGGCCACGGCCCTGGCTTTGGCGGCGATTCCGTCGATGCGCGCGAGTTCGGCGGCCCGGTCCTTGGCCTGGCGCGGTTCGAATGCGCCGTAACGCCGTTCCGCGGCCGCGCGGATGAGGAAATCCGCAATGGCCGGGTTCTTGGGCAGCAGCGAACCGTGCATGTAGGTGCCGATGACGTTGTTGACGCGAGCGCCCTCGGTGCGGTCCTCGCCGTTGTTGCCGGTGCCGTCATGGTCCACACGGCCCAGCGGTTCGACGCCCGGATCGAGGAAGGTCTGCCCGGAATGGTTCTCGTAGCCGATGATGTCGCCGAAGTGCGCGGAATGTTCGACGAGGTTGCCGATCATGCGCATGTCGCGCCCGATGGTGTGGGCGCCGATGATGCCGATGCCGTCGAGCCGGGTGCCGTCGATTGTCTCGAAGTAATGGCCGAACAGCTGGTACAGGCCGCAGATCATCAGCATCGGCACGCCATCCGCGGCGAAGCGGCGCAGGTCGTCGGCGCGGGCGAACAGGTCGTCGATGATCTTCTTCTGCCCGGTGTCCTGTCCGCCGCCGCCGAGGATCATGTCCACGTGCTCCGGCCACGGGTCGCCCTGGTTGATCTCGTGGATGCGCGGCGCGTACCCGTACAGCGCGAGCCGCCTGGCGACGGTGAGTACGTTGCCGGAGTCGCCATAGATGTTCATATCCTTGGGATACAGGGAGACGACGTCGATGACGCCGGCAACCCCATTGGTCTCGTTGGTTTCGCTCATCGTCGCTCCTTAACGTCCCACGCCGGCATCGGCGACTTCGGTCATGCGGCCAAGCCGCGCACGTACGGCGAGCATGGCGGTGTATGTGCAGTAGATGTGCTTCGGCGTGCCCGGATTGGCGGTCACGAACCGTTCGACGGCCTTATCCAGTTCCGTATCGACCTCGGCGACCGGCACCTGGTCGTATTCGAGGCGCAGCGCCATATCCCACGCGCGCACGCCGGAGACCATCGCCACACCGGTGCCGCGCAGGCTGGTGAAGTCCACGTCCCACAGCCAGCTCATATCACGGCCATCGGCGTATTCGTCGTTGATGCAGATCATCGTGTCATGTCCTTCGGGCGGGAACGATGCCAGCGACAGGCGGAAACCCATCGGGTTCTTGACCAGCAGCAGTTCCACAGTGGAACCGTTCACATCGATTGATTCCCCGCGGCCGAACGCGGGGGTGACCGTCGAGAGCGCGGCCATCAGCGCGTCGGTATCCGACTGTGCGACCAATGCCATGCGTGCGGCGGATGCGTCAGTATCCGGCGCGCCCGTAGACTCCTCCCCGGGCGTTCCGATCGTGCCGCGGCGGATATCCGTCAGCACGGCACGCACCACGGCGAGCGCGGCCGCGGCGTTGTACAGGTTGTAGACGCCTTCAAGCCGGACCGGCGTGGTCAGGTCGGCACCGTCGATGCGGAACATGGCCTGATGGTCACCGACCGCCATCAGCGTGACGTCGGCGGGAAGCGCTTCGGGAGTACGTCCACCGGTGCCGGAATCCCCGTCAGGGCAGGATTGGCCGGCCTTGCCGGCGACGCCCGAACCGTCGGATGCGGCAGCGGATGCTTGGCCGGACTCCATGTGCTCGGCGGCGGCTCCGAGTCCCGGCAGGCTCACCGTGGTGGCCATGTCGTCGTCGGAGGGGAAGAACGAGCGCAACGAGGCATCCAGTCCGAAGTAGCGGACCGAGGCCGTGGCGGGCGCCACGTCGGCGAGCGCGGCGATGCGCGGGTCCTCGCGGTTGAGCACCACGGTGCCGGTGGTGGCTTCGGCCACGCTGCTGAGCAGACGGGCGGTATTGTCGATCTCGCCGAACCGGTCGAGCTGGTCGCGCATGACGTTGAGCAGCAGGCAGTAGCGCGGCTTGATCTGGCGAACGAAGTGCACGGCGTAGGCCTCGTCGAGTTCAAGCACGGCGATGTCGGCGTCCAGCCGGCCGCCGAGCGTCACCCGGTCAAGCAATGCGGAGACCACGCCACGGGTGAAGTTCGAGCCGGTGGGGTTGGTGAACACCTTCAGCCCCAGGTTCTCCAGCACGGAGGCCACCATACGCGTGGTGGTGGTTTTGCCGTTGGTGCCGGAGACCAGCACCACGCCGAGCGGCAGCTGACCGAGCGTGCGTGCCAGGAAACCGGGGTCGATGGTTTCGGCGATCTTGCCGGGGAACGCGCTGCCGCCGGAGTGCGCCAACCGCGCCGCCTTACGCACGGCCTTGCCGATCAGCGGGGTGGCGAAGGCGTGCCAGGGGCGGCGAGTCTTCGCGTCCACCGGTTCCTGAACTGTTGTATTCCGCGATGCCATCGTTACACCCCCTGGTTGTTGTAATCCTGCGGCATGTCCTTGAACTTCGAGGTCGCACCGAGGAATGCCAGATGGAAGGTATCGGTCGGGCCGTTACGATGCTTGGCCATGATGATGTCGGCCTCGCCCGGACGGTCCTCCTTGTCATAGAAGTCGGGGCGGTGCACGAGGAACACCACGTCGGCGTCCTGCTCGATCGAGCCGGATTCGCGCAGGTCGGACAGCTGTGGCTTCTTGTCGTTGCGCATCTCAGGGCCGCGGTTGAGCTGGGAAAGCGCCACAACCGGCACCTCAAGCTCCTTGGCGAGCAGCTTCAGCGCACGGGAGAATTCGGAGACCTCCTGCTGGCGGCTTTCCACGCGCTTGCCCGAGGTCATCAGCTGCAGGTAGTCGATGACCACGAGTTTCAGGTCGTTGGTCTGCTTGAGCCGCCGGCATTTGGCGCGGATCTCCATCAGGCTCATGTTCGGGCTGTCGTCAATGAACAGCGGCGCGTTCTGCATACGGTTCCAGAACTTGTTCAACGTGTTCCACCGTTCCGGCGTGATGTCGTCGGCGCGGCGCAGCGCGACCAGCGGGATGTCCGTTTCGGCGGAGATGATGCGCTGCGCCAGTTCCGTCTTGCTCATCTCAAGGCTGAACACGATGGAGGTCAGGCCGTGGTGCAGCGAGGCGGCACGGGCGAAGTCGATGCCGAGCGTGGACTTGCCCATGGCCGGGCGGCCGGCGACCACAATCATCTGGCCGGGCTGCAGGCCCTGCGTCACGTCATCGATGTCGCGGAAACCCGTGGGCACGCCGCGTTCCACATTGCCCTGCTGGAGGTTGTCCAGCATCTCCAGCGTGTCCTTGACGGCGTCGCCGAGCGGCGCGTAATCCTGCCGCACACGGCCCACGCTCATCTCGTAGACCTCGGATTGGGCCAGGTTCACCACGTCCTCGGCCTGGGAACCCTCCGCCGAATACCCGAGCTGGGCGATCTTGGTGCCGGTGGCGATCACGTTGCGCAGGATCGCGCGCTGGTGCACGATCTCCGCGTAGAACGTGGCGTTCGCGGCGGTCGGCACCGAGGCCACCAGACTGTGCAGGTAGTCGGCGCCACCGACCTTCTCCAGGTCGCCGGCTTTGAGCAGCTCGTTGGCCACCAGCACCACATCCACCGGCTGCGAGCCGGAGAACAACGTGATGATGGCCTCATAGATGGTCTGATGCTTCGGCTGATAGAAATCGGTGACGTCGATCATCTGCGAGACCTCGCCGATGGCGTCCTTGCTCATCAGCATGCCGCCCAGCACGGCCATCTCGGCGTCATCATCGTGCGGGGGCACACGGTCGAAGATCACGTCACGCGACGACGCACCGGAGGCGCCGGACGCATACGACGCGTCACCGGCGTAACCGTCCGCGCCGCGCGAACCACGGCCGTTCCCGCCCGAACGGGACTCATCCCAACTGTTTCCATCAACCATACGTTCGAGTATAGATGCAGGCCCGAAAGCCGGTAGATATCTACCGACCGCCCATGTCCCCATCGACGTCCAGCAACCAGTCGACGGCCCGGATGACGGTAATGCCGTCCTGTGTGGTACCGACGCCGTAGGGTTCGAGCGTCACGACGACCTTCGGGAAAGAGTCACCGACCGCGCGCAGCGGCGCCAGTTCGCGCTCGCGTGTGGCTTCGTCGGCCATCGACGCGGTGACCTGAACATACCGCATCGCCGAGCCTCGCCTCGCGACGAAATCGACCTCTCCCGTGGGCAGCGCACCGACGTGAACCGTCCATCCGCGACGCAGCAGTTCCATGTATACGATGCCCTCCAGCTGGAATCCGGCATCGACGCCCGCGAAGCCCAGGGCATAATTCCTGAACCCGTTGTCAACCGGATAATACTTGCGTTGGGGACGGAGGATCTGTTTGCCTCTCAGCCCGGATTGTTCCGCCGCATAGATCACGAACGCCTGCTCCAGCATCCTGATCTGCTCGTCCAGCGTCTGCGGGCTGATGACGACGCCGGATGATTTCAACGTGTTGACGATTCTGCGCACCGAGAACAGGTTCCCGGATGTCGCGAACAGATACCGCGCGATCTTGTCGAACGTCGCGAGATCACGGATACCATACCTGCTCGCCACGTCCTTGACGACGATGGTATTGAATATGGCGTCCAGAACCTCCGCGGCGCGCGATTCGTCTGCCGGCCCCATGGCAAGCAGCGCCGGCATGCCGCCGTACCGCATGTAGTCGGCCAGCAGCACGTCGGGCGAATCCGACGATTCGTCCTGCAAGGCACGGCATGATACGTATTCCTCGAATGAGAACGGGTAGACCGGTATCTCCACATACCGGCCGGCGATGTAGGTGGCCAGTTCGCCGGACAGCAGCATCGCGTTCGATCCGGTCAGATAGATGTCGGTATCCGGCTGCGTCTGGAAACGACGGACGACCTTCTCCCATCCCGCCACCTCCTGCACCTCGTCCAGCAGGATGACGAACGTACCGTTCTTGTCTGCCGCACGATACGCCGCAGACAGTTCCTCGTACAGGTCTCGAGCGGCGTAGTCGAAGGGCAGCCCCGCGGCATCGAGCTGTTTGAAGAACAGATTGGATTCGGCGATGCCGTTTGCCCTCAGACGGTCGGCGAACATACGCAGCAACGTCGATTTGCCGCACCGGCGGACACCCGTCAGCACCTTGACCTCGTCGGTGCCCATGTGGGCGACGAGGGATTCCAGCAGTCGGGGCCGGGGATACGTCGGCACGCTTTTGATCATAGAATATATTTTACATTATTTAACATGAAAGCTATAACATATAGTATATTTATCATTTATTGTTCCGAGGGTGCGCGGGTTCTAGAAAGAAGTGCAACACCTGCCTAGGGTTGGAGGTGTTCAAGTCCTAACCGAAGAAGGTGTTGCACTCGTGGGTACATATTATTCGCACCTGTCCCCGGACGAGCTCGACGCAATCGCCAAGGAAATCAACGACACCCCCATGAAGGCACTCTGCTACAAAACACCCAACGAGGTATGGGACGAGGAGATAACCCGACTATAATCGCAAAACACCAACCCAACGACAAGCGTTGCACTAGCAAGTTGAATCCGGGTTGCAGTCCCAATGCCGCAAATGAGCGTGCCGCAATTCCGTAAACCACGGATAACAAAATACACCGGCCCGGGAAGCGAACTGTGCAAGTCCCGCTTCCCGGACCGGCGTCATAAGGCATCCATCGAACCATCCGATAACGTGCCGCCATGCCGGAGGACACGTCACCGGACGTGGCTACTTACTTGTAGACCACGGTCAGACGCCCGTTCACGGTGTCGCCGAATGCGTCGGACAGCAGATACGTTTGCGGCGTGGGCGCCGATCCCGTATAGCCCTCCTCCGGCGTGAAGACCGCGGTGATCAGGTTGCCGTCCATGGAGATGCTCCATGTGCCTTCGCCCGGCACCGTCTTGGTCTGCTCGCCGTTGTCGAACGTCAACGTGCCGTACGCCTCGGTTCCCGGAAGGACCGGCAGCGTGAACGTCGGCGTCCTGCCACTCGCCAGCGTCACCGTGCCGCTGAACGTGGTGGTCGGCACACGGTCGGTGACCACGATGGTGTGCGAACCGCGGCCGGAGATGCCCGACTGCGTCCGCACCGTCACCGTGACGGTATAGGTGCCCGGTTCGTCGAACACCATGTCGACGTCGCCGCTTTCGGTGGTCTGGTCGAACTCGCCGCTCGGCGTGCCGACGCCGAAGTTCCAGTCATATCCGATGACGGGGTTGCTTTCGTCGGTGACGACGGATGCGTTGAAATGCACGGTGTCGCCGGTATGGAACTCATTGGTCGTACCGACGGTGACCTGCGGCGTCACCGTGGCGGACACGACGATCTGCAGCAGCTTTTCGACGAAGTCCTCGCTGGTGTACTCGGTGTAGACACCGCCCGTCGCGTCGGCGAGCCCGGAGGTGAATCCTTCGAAGCTGGACGTGTCCACGGCGCGCGTATCGGCGATCGTCCGTACGACGGCGTTGCCGGACGTGGCTTCGGCGGGCGACAGCAGCGTATCCGACAGCAGCGCGGCGGCCGGCTCGGACACGGCGCCGGACTCGTCCTTGGACGGTGCGGCGTCCGGTGCGGCGTCGTTCTGCTGATCGTTGCTTTGGCCGTTGCCATTGGACTCGGGCATGGCGGGCATGGAACGTGCTCGGCCATAGCTGCTGACGCGTCCCAGCGGATAGATGCCCACGCCCTCGGCAATCGCCTTGTCCACGATGTCGGATTGCGTGAAGCCGGTCACGGGTTCCGGATCCTTGCCGGGCGCGTCGCCGATGATGAAGATCGAGCGGCGCACGCCGTCGCGCCAATCAAGGTCGAGGGCGGTGTTCAAACCGGAGTAGACGCTTTCCTGAATGTCGCCACCGCCGTCGGCATACAGATTACTGACGCCTTCCTTGAACGTGGGCACGTCCGAGGTGAAGTCGACGTCGACCCTGGACTGATAGCTGTCGCAATCATCCTTGTAATCGACCAGCGCCATGCGGTAGCTGGCGGAGACCCCGCCGATCGCGTCGGCCAGGTTGCTCACGTATTCCTTGACGGCGCCGATCTCGCCTCCCATGGAGCCGGTGGAGTCGATGACGAACACGATGTCCGTGTCGGTGTTGTCGATTTCCGGAAGTTCCGGATCGTTGTAGAACACGTACAGCGTGGTGTCGCTGGTCGCTTGGAACACGGTGCCGGTGCGGTAGACCTTGCCGGTCCCGTTCTCGCCGGTGGCAACGCCCTTCATACCGTCCAACGCGCCCGCGCCGAGTCCGAGCTTGGACTCGAGCTGCGCCTGGTCGACGGAGAACTGCGTACCGGACTTCACGGTGTAGCTGGCCGTCTTGCCGCTCGTCGGATCCTTCCACGTCACGGTAACGTTGCCGACGGTGTCCCACGCCGTGCCGCCGCCGGAACCTTCGCCTGACCCGCCGCCGGTGGAGCCGTCGTCGGGCTTGCACGCAGGGATCGTCATGTCCTTGTCCGCGCTGATGGTGTACTTGGCCGTCAGTTTGTCGGACTCCCAATGGGCGAGTTCCGTGTCGATGACGGGGATCGTCAGGTCGAACGTGACCTGCGCGGAAACCTGCGCGTACAGTTCGGACGAGCCGGTGAGCGTACCGGAATCGTCGACCTTGCCGCTGATCTTTCCGCCAATCGCCGGCGTCAGCTTGATGCCGGGGCCGATGGCGTCATACAGCTTCAGCTTGGGGGCGACCGCGATGCCGATTTCCGGTGTCAGGCTCAGTTCGCCGGAGAACCCGGCATTGGGGCACGTCGTGTCCTTGCTTTCGTTGCCGCGGACGTTGGCGTATCCCTTGAGCTTGATGTTGCCGTCTCCCTGATGCCGCGCACCGGCCTGGGCCTCCACCTTGACGTTCTTCGTCCAGCTGATCTTGCCTGCGACCTTGATGGACGGCTCCAGCGTGATGTCGGCCTGGGCGGAGACGTAGACGGGCACGATGCCGACCATGAAGGTCTTGCCCTGCTCCAACTTGCCGATCTTCACCGAGTCACTCCATGTAAGCGAGGCCGTGCCTTCGACACCGATTTCGCCTTCCAAGGACGAGCCGCCCTCGGCCTTGAGATAGGAGACGTCGTTGAGCGGGTTCCAATCCCAATGCATGTCGATCTCTAGACCGAACAGCACATACAGTTCAGCCGTGGCTTTCACGTTGAAGCTCACGCCGCCGCTGACGGAGAGCTGGTCGGTGATCTTCTTCTTGTTGGATTCGGACGTCTGTGAGATGTCCACCGCCTTCGATACCGAACCGTCGCCGACTTCGACCTTGTCCTCGGTGCCGACCGAGGTGCTGTCTCCGCCGCCGAACAGCGCGTATTTCTTGGATACGGACGCGGACGTGCTGATCTTGACGTCCCGGCCGTCCTGGTCGATCCAGTCGGACTTGGCCTTGGCCGCGACGGCGCGCGCCTTCGCATCCGAGGAACGGGCGACGGCCGGCTGCGCGGCGTAAGTGGAACTCTCCGCGGAGACTCCGGATACGGTCGCGCCGTCCGCGCCGAGCAGTGTAAGGGACTGCTCGGGCCCATCGAGCACGGTGATGTTGCCTTCGGGAGCAGTGTCGGGCTCGGACAGGCTCACCCGGTCCGGCGCGGTGTCCGTGCCGGCCTGCGTCTTGCCCTGCATGATCGCCTCGGTCAGCGCGGCCTGATGCGTGGTGACGATCCACTGGTCGCCGTTGAGTTCGATGGCGTCGACCCAGCGCAGGAACCCTTCCGGCGCGCCCTCGCAGACGTCGGAGACGATGATCTGCCCCACATGGAATTCGGGCTTGCTGTTGAACGTCACGGTCTGTGCGTCGATGGCGGTGACGGGGGAGTCCTCGCCGGCGGGAAGGACGACCGTATCCGGGTCGATGACGGTTTCGTCCTCGTCCGGCAGCGTCACGTTCACATTCAACGACGACGACGCGTCGGCGCCGCCGCGGGTTATCGCCTTGGCTTCGTACGTCACGACACCGTCGTGCGGCGCCGCGCCGGTGAAGGTCCATGTCGCGCCGTCGGTCGTGTAGTCGACGGCCGCCGTGCCGATTTTCTCGTCGTCGCCGTAGATCTCGACGACCTCGACGGCGGAGTTCGCATCGACCGTGCCGGCGATGGTGATGCCGCCGGTTTCGGCGAAGTCGAGCGTGGCGTTCTGCTCGGGGCTGTCGATGGTGATGTCCACCGTATCATTGACTTCCGGCCTGTCGCCGACGACGTCGCCGAGCAGCATGGCGTCGACGTTCACCGACGCGCCGCGGACGGCGACCGGCGTCCTGCCGTCGACGTCCTCGACGATTTCCAGCTGCGGCAGCGCGCCCGCCTCGTCCACGAGCATGCCGGTGGAGCGGCCGCCGATGGTCTTGCCGACGTCGACGAAGGTGCGCGTGTCCGAATCGCCGGTCCTGATCGCGCTCACCAGCGCGATGCCGAACGCGCTGTCGGCGGTGTCGGGAAGAGACAGCGAGCCGGTCTTGGCGGACGACGCCCTGGCCGAGGACCAGTCCGCGCCGGTTACCGGCACGAAGCTGCCGGCCACGTTGGCGAGTTCGGTGTTCTGCGGGGATCCGGTCACGTAGCCGCGCACATCGACGCGGATGTTTGTGGTGCCGGCGAGGGCGTCATCGGCCGCGACGGAGACGTTGCCGCCGGCATCGGGCGTCACGATCGTGGAGATCGCGCTGCGTCCGGCGGGAACGGCGAGGTCCTGCCCGCCGAACTCAATCGTGCCCGCATCGGCTGAGTCGACGGTGATCGTCGCGTACACGGCACGGACATCATCGGACGGCACGCCGCCGAGACCGACCACGCCGAAGGACGCGGCGTCGGCGCCGAGGGCGGACAGGCCGAGGGCCTTCGAGGTGTCCGCGCGCGTCACCGGCGCATCAAGCGCGATGGTGGCGCCGGGCGCGGTCGCGTCGGAATCGAAGGTGGCGAGCACCTCGACGCGGGCGTTGACGGCCGCGGAGGCTCCCAGCGAAATGGCGCCGTTACGGACCGGGGCCAGCACGGTGGCGGAGGCGTCCTGTCCGTTCGCGACATGCAATGCGGGCGCGCCGGCGACGGTCACGTCGAGATCAGCGGCGGCATCGAAGACGCTGACGCGCACCAGGGCGGCCTTGTCGCCTTCGACCCCGGGCAGGGCGATGGTGGTCTCGGCGGGCGTCGATACGGAACCCCTGCCGATGGCGGATTCGATGACCGGCACGCGCGGCGCGACATCATAGGCGATGCCGTCCGGCACCGCGGTGAGGTCGGCGGCGTACGCGGCATGGAACGGTGCCATGCTCAGCGTCAGCGCCAGGGATGCGATGGTGGCGGTGGCGGCGATCGCGCCCCGGCGGAAGATGGTCGAACGGGTCCTCATCGTTGCGTTCCTTCCTGCCTACCCGCCGCACGATGCCGAAGCACCATGACGATTACGGCGACGGCGATGGCGACGGCGGCCACAACGGCGACGGCGACCACGGCGGAACCGGTCGACGTCAGCGCCCCCGAAGGCTTTACCGGCTTCGTGGACGACGCGTTGGCCACCGGCGTGGCAGGCTTGCCCGGCTGGACGGGCTTCGCATTGGTGCCGATGGTGGAATCCGATGCGTATTCCGTGAGGATCACGCCGTTCGCGTCGGCGAATGTGACCGCCACCAGGGCGTCGAGCTTGCGCTCGGCCTGCAGCGTCAGCGTCGCGGGACCATCCGTGGCGTTTCCGTCAAGGACGGCGGTGACTCCCGAGATGGACGAACGGAACTCAAGCGGGGTGCCTGCGAACTCGCCGGTCACCGTTGCGTCGGCCGCGTCGGCGGATTCGACGTCGACCCATACCTGAGCGGTATTCTGCGGGATCGCATAGGAGGCGTCGGCGGCGAAGACCGGCTGCGGCGCCATTCCGGCGGCGCAGAGTCCCATGCCGAACGCCAAGAGCAGTGCCAGCAACCGCAGGATACGCGGCTTGGCACTGGTGCATTGTCGTGTCATCATTATCTCCTTACGGGCGGATGGTCTTCCAGGAATCTCCACCGACGCATCCAGCCAAATCGTTGTTTCTCACCGGGATCGACTTTCCAACTGTTGAATCCGGGAACACCTTGGTTTTCCATGTAAACCTCACCTTGCACCCTTCTCGTTCTCATTCGGTTCCCGTCGAAACCGGACTCCGACATACGCCGCGCGCCAGAGGCAGACGTACACAGTGGAATGTATCGGCAAAGTCCCGAGGACAGGCCGCCCCCGTCACAACGCATGACGTTCACGTCATAACCGATTGTGCCGGGCAGGGCACGACCACCCTCGCGACGAACTGCGGCCCACCGCCGGACGCGGCAACGTGCGACGCATCGAACGTACCGCCGCGCCGTTCGGCGATGCCGCGGATGATCGACAGGCCCCATCCGTGCGAGGCGAACCGGCGACCATGCGCGGCGACGCCGCGGAATCTTCGAGGCGGCGGCGAGGCCGCGGCGTTGCGGGTCTCAATGACCAGGCAATCGAGCACGACATGCGCACGCAGCGTCATCCACCGCCGATCGCGCGGTAATGCGAGGCACGCCGTACCGGCATTGTCGAGCAGATTCGCGAACAACGCACACAGCTCGGCGCTCGGCAGCGGACAGTCATCGTCCAGATCGATATCGAGGTCGCATGCGACACCGTCGCGGCGCAACGCCGGTATGATTGTCGCGCACAACGCGTCGACAGCCTTGTGCCGGCAGAACGCACGACACCGCGGCAACCGCGCCGATAAATCCGCGCACCATGCGTACACCGCGTCCGCATCCCGGCATGCCAAAGCGGTACGCGCTTCGGCCAGACGCGTCTCGATCACCTCGTCCACGGCCATCGCCTTGTCCAGCTCACGGCGCAGCATCCGGAGATGCCGACGCTGGGCGTGCAACTGCTGTTCGAGTCGCGCCCGTCGCTCCCGGTACAGCAACGCCCTCTCGGCCTCCGCCAAGTTGCGGAACAGCGCGACATCCCCCATCGCGCACAGCACGGCGAGTGCGGCCAGCAGCAACGCGTAGGGCACCCGGTACCGGACATCACCGCCCAGATGAAGCGAGACCATGTTGTATCCGATGAACGCCATCTGACTCAACGGATACAGCATGTTCACAGCACGCCTACCGACCGTCGCGCCTTCCAGACCGCCAATCAGACGTACCGACGACAACAGCAGCAACGCGAATGCAAGGCCGTCAGCAACGGCGGCGGCAATCATAACGGCGGTCGTCATCGCCGCCGCCCTGAGGTCGCGCGATCGTTATCATGCATCTGCCGGCCAAGTGCCGCCACCGACTCCAGATGCCGAGTCGCCGCATCGAACTCGCCACGCCGCGCCAACGCGGACACAACGGCCAACTGATTGCGGATATCATGATTCCGTCGCGCCACCGACTCCACGTACCCTGCGACTTCGCCATACTGCCGCAGGCACGCGTCCAGTTCCCGTTGCAGCAATTGCGAGGCTTCCCGATCCAGACGTGCCCGATATTCGCGCTCCATTGACCGAAACAACACAACGTCCACGAACAGGCAAACCACTCCCAGGGCGGCCGCACCAAACAGATACCGCCGTCCATCCGCAAACACCGACACGGCCATCGTCAGGGACACGCCAAGAATCGCGAACTGAAACAAGGAGAACAACAGGAACCGGTCGTTGCGCAGGAAGTCCGCATGCGCATAATACCGACGCGCCCGTTCCGACACCATCAATTCGAGCAACAACGTCAGGCCAATCTCAACGACCATGGCACCTATCGCATAGGCCCGCACCGTACGCATCGAACCCGGCAACACGCTGACGCCCGACAGAACCTCGGCCAACGGCACAGTCGTCAAAACGAGCGGCGGCGCCCCCAACAGATGTGCCCGCAATGATGCCAGACCGACCGCGGCGAACGCCGTCGTGCAGAACGCCAGCGTCGTGGCGCATACGGCAAGCATGCGTTCCACGACACCGCCCGTATAGAGGGCAAAAGGCAGTACGACGTATATCACGACAGGCAAGACCACCAAGCGCAGAACGCGAACCGCCACGCCGTCTTCGACAAGTCCGGTTTCGGGGCGCATGAGCATCATCACGAGCAACAGGACCGACTGCACACACATCAATGCGACCGGCGCGCGGGAACGCATCGCATGGTTCTGCACATGGAAACGCGCGACGGCAACCAGTACGGCCGCCACGTCACCGACCATCGGCCCGGCGACATAGGCCTCCAACATTGCTCCCGCAGTCATCGCACCGTGCGCGCGTACGCCAACACCGCCGCCTTCGCCACGGCCCGACGACGCTGACTGATCGGAATCGCCCTGCCATCGGCGAGTACGAACCGGTCGTTGTTCCATGCCGTCACATAATCAAGATTCACCAGGAAGCTTTGGTGACAGTGGACAAAGCGATCAGGGAGCATCTCGGCGAACCGGGCGAGTTTGAGGTATGTTTCCACATCACCGTAGCGGGTGTGGATGCATAACAATCGGCGGTGGCTCTCCGCCCACATCACATTGCGCGGTAACACGACGCGCACGTCGCCGCCAGACGCAACGAGCACCGGACGTTCGGACGACTCGGCACGTCGCCGAAGCGCCTCGCCCACCGCCTCATCCACAGCTTTCTGTACAACCGGTTTCATTAGAAATCCGACATGCTGCGTCGCATACACCTTGGAGTGGCAGTCGCCGTATCCGGTGACATAGATGACCTGCGTCGCGCTGCCCCGCGGAAACAATCGAGCCACTGCCGCGATACCCTCCGCCTCAGCGGACTCGCCGAAGCGAATGTCCATGAACACGATGTCAACGTTACGCTCACCGTCACGACAGAACCGTTCGAAGGCTTCCAAGGAATCGAAACAGCAAACGTCCACGCCGTCCGATGACATGTCACCGCCAGTTTCTCCAACGACGGGCAACGCGTCAGAATATCCGCCCGACGCATGGACAGCGGATACATGGTTTGACGACTCCGACGAAATCCGGCACAGCAATGGCGAGCTCCGAACCATCCAGGCCAATTCCTCAGCCTGCAACCGATCGTCGTCCACAATCACCACCAACATGGCTTCCCTTCCCCTCGTCACGCCATGCCGCGGCGACCATGTCGGTCACACCGGTCGCCGACGTGCGTCATGCTCCCCACAACTCAGGCTTCTCTCCGTATCATAGGCCTCCAAAACCACACCTGATGCCGCCGATGTCATAATCGCACAGGAACATGTAACAACCGACGCTCAATCGGTAGCTCGGTATCCGGCAACGCCCCATACACTTCGAGGCGACGCCCAGGGCCTAATCTCCACCGTCCCTCTGCTCTTAGATGCCCGTCCGGCGCTCGTCGGTATCTTGTTCAACGCCTGTGTGCGGCACCTCACATGACCACAGGCACTATACCAATGTTTCTCATTCTTCCACGTCACTATTCACATGACATTCGTGGAATGTTCGGCAAGGCGACACGCTCGGACTCTGCAATGTGGATAGAAAAACGTGAGTTATCCACATTTTGGGGATAACTCTGTGGATAGCAGGGTGGGTTATCCACAATATGAGGATAACCATGTGCATAACATGGGGATAACCGAATGGATGTGAGACTGAGATTTGCATATCCGAACCAATCGTGGTAAAGACAGACGGAATCCCATCCGCAGCACCCACATCCGCCTCCGTATTCGCACACCGTTCCATGTGCGTTTCGCGGGGATATCCAGCACATGCAACCGAACGCCCCTCCTCTATCCCCAGCATTCCCATTCCGGTACAATCGCCCCATGCCACAAACGAACCCCACCGACACCCGCGCCATCAACCGCCAGATCCTCGCCCTCGCCGTCCCCACCTTCGGACAGCTCATCGCCGAACCTGCGTTCGTGCTCATCGACACGGCCATCGTCGGCCACATCGGGGACACGGCGCTGGCGGGACTCTCGATCGGCTCCACCATCCTGCTCACCGTGGTGGGATTATGCGTGTTCCTGGCCTACAGCACCACCAGCCAGGTCGGCCACCTCATCGGCGCCGGACGCCGCCGCGAAGGGCTCGAAGCCGGGATCGACGGGCTGTGGCTGGCCCTCATCATCGGATCCGTGGCCTCATTGGTCATCTTCCTGGCCGCCGAACCGCTGTGCTGGGCCATGGGCGCGCGCGGCGACGTGCTCGACAACGCCACGGCCTATCTGCAGGCCGTGGTGTTCGGGATGCCCGGCATGATGCTGGTGTATGCGGCGAACGGCATCTTCCGAGGCCTGCAGAAGGTGCGTATCACCCTGGCTGCGGCGGTGTGCGGCGCGGTGGTCAACACCGTGCTCGACGTGCTGTTCGTGTTCGGATTCGACTGGGGCGTCACGGGCTCCGGTGCGGCCACGCTCATCGCCCAGTGGTTCATGGGACTGTTCCTGGTCGTGCCGGCGCTGCTGTGGGCGCGGGCGGACGGCGCGGACTGGCGGCCACGGCTGCGCGGCATCCTCGGCAGCGCCAGCGACGGCTCCGTGCTGTTCATCCGCTCGCTGGCGCTGCGCGCCTGCATGGTGGCCACCGTCATGGCGGCCACGTCGATGGGCACGCAGGTGCTGGCGGCCTATCAATCGGTGAACTCATGCTGGAACTTCGTCATCAACATATTGGATGCGATCGGCATTGCGGGGCAGGCGTTGGTGGCCGCCGAACTGGGTGCCGGGCACCGTGACCGTGCGCGCCCGATGACGCGTGCGGCGGGCCGCTCCGGGCTGATCGGCGGCGTGGCGATCGGCGTGGCCCTGATCGCGGTCGGATTCGTTGCCGCGCCGCTGTTCTCCCCGACACCCGACGTGCAACGACTCATCACAGTCGGCATGATGGTATTGGGAATATTCCTGCCGTTGGGCGGATGGATGTGGGCCGTGGACGGCATCCTGATCGGCGCGGGCGACTACCGCTATCTGGCGGCCGGTTGCGCGGCCACGGCGGCGGTCTACCTGCCGGCGTTGTGGGGACTCCATCTGGCCGACGGCGTGATCCTCACCAATGATGCGGTCCGAATGGCCGCGCTCTGGACGGTGATCAACCTGCTGTTCATCGGCGCACGCGCCATCTTCAACGGCCTACGCATCCGCACCGACCGCTGGATGCGCTGACCCGGTCACGCCAGAGAACGGCGGGCGGCGGCGAACATCATGCGCGCGGTGGATTCCCGCCACGACGACCACCCGTACCGTTTGGTGATCTGCTCGTCGGATGTGGCGCCCAATGACGATCCGTCGGCGCGGGTCAGGTCGAACAGCATGTCCAGCATCACCGGGTCACGCCCCACCCGTTCCGCCAGTTCGGCGCCGACGGCCGGGTCATGGGGGTCACGCCCGGTGGCGAATTCGGATAGGGTCAGGTGCTCGCGCACCAGCAGTGTGGCCATCCCGACCACGTGTTCGCCGAACCCCATGCGGCGCAGGATCACCGGCGCGTGGCGTGCGCCTTCGGCCGCATGGTCGCGCACGCCGGGGCGTTTGCCGATGTCATGCAGCAGTCCCGCCAGCAGCAGCGCGGCATACCGCTCGTCATCGTAATGCTCCGACAGTCCCGGCATCGACGCATCCGACGGGACCGCACCGATCGGGGCCGCGCCCCTGGCACCCGCGTCAACGCCGCGGGAACCGCCATGGCTGTCGGACCGCCCATCGCCGCGGCCCAATCGCGAAACGACCTGGATCATATGCTGGTCGATGGTGTACCGATGCGCGGCCGAGACGCTCGGACGGTTGCGGATGCCCAACCATTCGGGCATCCACCGCCCGGGGACGCCGACGTAATCCAACCGCTCCCACACCTCCGGCAGGTTCGCCCCGCAGGACAGCAATCGGATCAGCAACGCACGCTCCTCGGCGTTCCAGTCATGGTCGCGCATCGGGCAGCGCGTGAGATTGGACAACGTCACCGGATTGATCGGCAACCCGGATTCGCCCGAGGCCACCGCCACGCGCAACGGCAGCGCCGGATCGGACGACGGATCGGCATCGGGCGCGAGCACGATCTCCCCCTCATGCCGTGCCACCCCGGGGGCGATGACGTCGAACGTCGGCGCCTCACGCCGCCCCGCCGCACGCGGCTGGAAGATCTGGAAGAACGCGAATCGCGGCCGGTCGTGCACCAGCGAGCGCCGGGCGCGCGAGGCGGTGTCCAGATAGGCGAACGACACCGTGCGCCCCAGTCGGGCGATCATCGTCATCAGGTCGTCGATGGAGGCGGCGGCGCGCTCCCCCTCCGGCAGCGTGGGGTCCGCCAGGCCCAGCATCGCGGCGACCGCGGGCTGGTATGCGGTCAGCAGCAGGTTCGTATCGCGTCCCGCCGCCAGGTGGATGCAGTCGCGGACGTCCAGCAGCCGTTCGACGGCGTCGTCGTACCCGCCATGGGGGCGATCGGCCAGCCACGAGGCCGCCAGCGCGGACACGAGCACCGTGTCGCGCAGACCGCCGTGCGCCTCCTTGACGTTCGGCTGGTTGAGATACGGCAGTCTTCCGGATTCCAACAGACGCGCCTGCGCCGAGTCCAGCAGTTCGGGCAGACGACGGCGCGCGGCACGGCGCCATCGTTCGAGAATCGACGACGCCGTGTCCTCGATCAGTTCCGCATCGCCCGCGACCGACCGCACCTCCAGCCATCCGGTGGCCGCCGGCAGATCATGGTCCGTCACCGCCTCGCACTGCGCGCGGGAACGCACGGCATGGTCGAGATCCAGGCCACTGTCCCACAGCGGATACCACAGCAGATTCGCCAGCTCGGTGATCTGGTGCTCGTCCAGCACATGCCCATCGTGGATGAGCACCAGGTCCAGGTCCGAACACGGACCGATCTGTCCACGGGACAGGGAACCGGTGGCGGCCAATCCCACGCCGCGGTCCGGCACCACGAACGATGTCGCCGCGCACGCCTCGTCCCACAACGCTCGCAACCGGTCCATCGCCAACGCGGTACGCGCGCGACGCTTGCCCGCGCCATCACGGTATACGCCGTCCGCATCCGGGGCGCTCAGCTCCAGGAACCGCGCCTTCAGCCCATCCACGGCACTCATATCGGACTCCTCACCTTGCGGGCGCAACATCGACGCCGAACCACGCCCCGACCGCCCGCACCATATCAGCAACAACCACAGCGGCTCCCCCGTACCACGCCGTATCAACAAGGAATCCCCGCACACCATCGGCGTGCGGGGATCCACCATAATCATCCGGACGAAGCCGGCCGTCAGATAGCGGCCGAACCGGTCTCGCCGGTGCGCACGCGCGTCACCGAATCAAGCGGCGCGACCCACACCTTGCCGTCGCCGATCGTGCCGGTGGCGGCGGCCTTGACAATCGCGTCGACCAGCACCTGCACGTCGGCGTCGTCCGCAAGGATCTCCAAACGGATCTTCGGCATCAGGTCCACCGTGTATTCGGCACCGCGGTAGATTTCGGTATGGCCGCGCTGACGGCCGTAGCCGTTCGCCTCCGACACCGTCATGCCGTGCACGCCGGCCGCGGACAACGCGGTCTTGACCTCGTCGAGTTTATGGGGCTGGATGATGGCCGTGATGAGCTTCATCTCACTTCACCTCCTTGAGAACGGAGCTGGCCGTGCCAGCGAAGTCGTAGGCGCGCTCGCCCTGGTCCGCCAGGTCGATGCCGCCGATCTCCTGGGATTCGGTCACGCGCCAGCCGATCGTCTTCTCCAGCGCGAACGCGATGATCGCCGTCACCACCGCGGAGAATCCGATGGCCACCAGCGCCACCAGCAGCTGGACCACCAGCTGACGCCAGTCGCCGCCGGCCAGCAGGCCGGTGCCCTCGCCGAACAGGCCGATCAGCAGGGTGCCGATCAGACCGCCGACGCCGTGCACGCCGACCACGTCGAGCGAATCGTCATAGCCGAGCTTGAACTTCAGGCCGCAGGCAAAGCAGCAGACGATGCCGGCGACCGCGCCGATGACCATGGCCCACAGCGGGGAGACCACGTCGGCGGCCGGGGTGATGGCCACCAGGCCGGCCACAATGCCCGAAGCCGCGCCCATGGCGGTGTAATGGCCGGAGCGGATCTTCTCGGTGAAGCCCCAGGCCAGCATGGCCGCGGCCGCGGCTACGGCGGTGCTCACCCAGGCGTATCCGGCGGTGCCGTTGGCCGCGAACGCCGAGCCCGCATTGAAACCGAACCAGCCAAACCACAGCAGGAACGCGCCCAGCATGACCATCGGCACGTTGTGCGGACGCATCGGCTGCGTGCCGAATCCCTTACGGCGACCGATGATGAGCACCACGATCAGCGCGGCGGCTGCGGCGTTGATGTGCACGACCGTGCCGCCCGCGAAATCGTGGGCGGAGGCGCCGATCGCCTGGGAGATCGCGCCATCCGGGGACAGCAGGCCGCCGTTCCACACCATGTGGGCCAGCGGGCAGTAGCACAGCGTGATCCACAGCGCCACGAAGATCATCCACGTGCTGTACTTGATGCGTTCGGCCAGCGCGCCGGAGATCAATGCCACGGTGATCATGGCGAACGCGGCCTGGAATGCCACGTCGATGCTGCCCGGGTACGCGCCGGACGTATCGACGGCGGTGAACACGCCGTCCTGCGCGGTCATCGAATCGCGCAGCAGGAAGCCGGTGACCGGGTCGCCGAAGATGCCGGCCACGTCATTGCCCGCGTAGGAGATCGACCAGCCCCACAGCACCCAGACCACCATGGTGACCGCCAGCGCCGCGGCGGACAGCATCAACATATTCAGCACGGCCTTGGCTCGCACCATGCCGCCATAGAACAACGCCACACCCGGCGTCATGAGGAAAACGAGGGCCGCGGAAGTCAACAGCCATGCGGCAGCTCCGGTGTCCATGTTCTACCTCCCTCTCTTATTGCAATGTCATATCAGTTCGTCGCCCGGACGGACGGGCCGACCGCATCGGCCGTCCGTCGGAACACCGACGTTCGGTATCAAACGTCCGTCCGATGTTCAACACGTTACGTTGTGTTTCTGGATGATTACGTTCCAGGGACCACGGACGGCACCCGAAGGGGGCAGCGCGCCGGAGTTTTTCGCCAGTTGCCGCCGTTTGGAGGCGATTGTTGCGTGTATGTGACGACGCCGGTGACCCCCGTTCGAGCACCGTCCGCGATGCGGACTCCTGACGGAGGCGCGGGCGACCGTCAGGCCCGGCAACCGCCCGACCCGGCGACAACCACCGGGCCGGCGGCGGGGGAACCGATGTCGTCCGACACCCGTCGATGGGGGACGACGGCGTCCGGCGCCGCTCAGGCCAGGATGCCGTCCACGAATCCCTCCGGATCGAACGGGGCCAGATCGTCGGGGCCCTCGCCCAGGCCGACCAGTTTGACCGGCACGCCCAGCTCCTTCTGCACGGAGATCACAATGCCGCCCTTGGCGGAGCCGTCCAGCTTGGAGAGCACCACGCCGGTGATGCCGATCGCCTCGGCGAACACCTTGGCCTGGGCCATGCCGTTCTGCCCGGTGGTGGCGTCGAGCACGAGCAGCACCTCGTCAACCGGCAGGTTCTTCTCGGTCACGCGGCGGATCTTGCCCAGCTCGTCCATCAGGTTCGCCTTGTTCTGCAAACGACCAGCGGTGTCGATGATGAGCACGTCGGCATGCTCGTCCTTCGCGCGCGCGGCGGCCTCGAACGCCACCGACGCGGGGTCGGCGCCGTCCTTGTCGGAACGGACCACCGGCACCCCGACCTTGGCGCCCCACGTCTCCAACTGGTCGGCGGCCGCGGCGCGGAACGTGTCGGCCGCGCCCATCATCACCTGCTTGCCATCGGCCACGAACAGCCGGGCCAGCTTGCCCGCGGTCGTGGTCTTGCCGGTGCCGTTCACGCCGACCATGATGATGACGGACGGCGTGTTCGCACCCTCCTTGCTCGCATTGAGTCGACGGTCCATATCCGGACCGACCAGGTCGAGCAGTTTGGAACGCAACGCCTCACGCACCTGCGCGGGGTCGGCGGTGCCGGTGATGCGCGAATCGGTGCGCAGTTCGTCGACCAGCTGCGCGGAGGCTTCGGCGCCGACGTCGGCGAGCAGCAACGTATCCTCCACGTCCTCCCAATCGGCTTCGGAGAGGTTGTCCTTGGCCAGGATGTTGAACAGCGCCTTGCCGAAGGGATTCGACGACCTGGCAAGCTTGGCGCGCAGCCGTTCGATGCGGGAGCGCGCGCCCTCCGGCTTGTCCAACGCGGGTTGGACGGGGGTTGGCGTCCCGGTGGCAGACGCTGCGGCCGGTTCCGTCACGGCGCTCGACTCCGGCGCGTTGCCGGCGGAGGCCGACGTTGCGGACTGCCCGGGGGCCTCAGGTTCCGCCGACTCGGGCCGGCCCGGTTCCCGATCGGAAGCCCGCTGGTCGCCGACGGCGGCGGTCGGCGACTGTTCCTGCTGCGCCTTGCGATCCGCGGAACGGCGGGAGTGCAGATACCAGACAATCGCGATGACGGCGATAACAACAATGGCGGCTACAATGCCGATGATCACATTCGGTTCCATGACACCAAGCCTAAAAACCGCAACGGACAGGGGCTAGGCACGCATCCGCCTACACTGGTGCACATGGCCAATTCCTCTCGTATGACGTCGCTGCAGCGGCGCGAACAGCTTATCCGCATCGGACGTTCGCTCTTTGCGTCCAAGGGGTTCGAGGCGGTCAGCGTGGAGGAGATCGCGGCGAGCGCCAAGGTGTCCAAGCCGATTGTCTACGAGCACTTCGGCGGCAAGGAGGGGCTGTACGCCGTGGTGGTCGATCGCGAGATGCGGGCGCTGACCGAGGCACTGTCGTCCGCGCTGGCCACCCCCTCCGACCATCCGCGGCAGATCGTGGAACGCACGGCGCTGGCGCTGCTCACCTATATCGAGGAGAATGCCGAGGGCTTCCAGGTGCTCGTGCGCGATTCGCCGTCCACCGACCCGGCCGGCTCGTTCAGCTCGCTGCTGGGCGAGGTCAGCATGAAGGTCGAGGAGCTGCTGGTCGTCTCGTTCAAGCAGCGCAAACTGCCGACCAAGGGTGTGCCGTACTATGCGCAGATGCTCGTCGGCATGACCGTGTTCACCGGACAGTACTGGGCGGACCAGCGCAAAATCAGCAAGGAACAGCTGGCCGCGCATATCGTCAATCTGGCGTGGCATGGCCTGTCACGGCTGGAGGCCAAACCCACGCTGCGGTTCGAGGGGGCCAAGGCCAAGCGCAACGCCGCGCAGACCGCCGCGTTGCCGTCGTCCGCCATCATCACCGTCGAACCGGTGACGGACACGGATGCCGCGCCGGATCTGCACGACGAGGACGAGGCACCCGATCCGGAACCGACCCGGAACTGACCCCGGACGACGTCGGGGGTGCATTCCGGGTCTCCCCTGCATAATTTCAGGGGATGATTCACCGCAGCCGCCGCGCATGTCGATGCGCGAAGTGCTACGTTGGAACCAGATAGAGCAAACCGACCGGCCCCTTACGGCCAACAACCGAGGAACACCTAGCATTATGGAGCAGAACACTGCCAAAACCATCACCTTCGTGGTGCCTGCATACAATATGGAGACCTACCTCAGCCGGTGCATCGAATCGTTGGTCGCAGCGCAGCGCAACGACGACATCGAAGTGTTGATCGTGGACGACGGCTCCCATGACAACACCCCGCAGATCGCCGACGCATACGAACGACGATACCCCGGCATCGTACGCGCCATCCACCAGGAGAACAAGGGGCACGGCGGCGCGGTGAACACCGGTGTGGCCGAGGCGAGCGGCGTGTACGTCAAGGTGGTGGATTCCGACGATTGGATCGGCGCGGAGGCGCTCGAACGGGTGATGAAGACACTGCGCACGCAGGTGGCAAGCGGCGCGCCGATCGATCTGCTCGTCACCGACTACGTGTACGACAAGGTCGGCAAGCGCGTCAAGCACGTGGTCGATTTCAAGCACGTGATGAAGCCGAACCGTGTACTCACCTGGGACGATCTCGGCCGGTTCAGCGTGGCGCAGTATATGATCATGCACACGTTGACCTTCCGCACCGAGGTCGTGCGCGCCTCCGGCATGCAGCTGCCGGAACACACGTTCTACGTGGACTTCATCTACTCGTACCACCCGTTCCCGTGGGTCAAGACGCTGATGTACCTCGACGTGCCGTTCTACCACTATTTCATCGGCCGCGAGGGGCAGAGCGTGCAGACCGACGTGATGATCCGCCGCGTCAACCAGCTGCAGCTGGTCAACCGCTGCATGCTGGCGGCCACGCCGGAACGCGGCACCGTGCCGGACGGACTGTACCGGTACATGATTCACTTCCTGGCCATCGAGAGCTCGGTGACCAGCGTGTTCCTCATCCTTTCGCGCAAGCCGGAGAACTACAAGGTCAAGGATGAGCTGTGGGAGAATATCCGCCGGACCTCGCCCGGCATCTACCACGATGTGCGGCGCAAGCTGATCTCCCGCGCACTCAACCTGCGCGGCCCGGTCGGACGGTGGATGATCCGCGTGGGCTACCGCGTGGCGAATCTGGTGGTCGGATTCAACTAAGCGCAGAGGATTGCGCGCCGAGGGTGCCGCAGCCCTTGAATCCGCGGAGTCCATTACCTGTGGCGGTCCAGAGGAGCCATTTCCCGAGAGACTATTCAATCGGCTCTCTGTCACGGTTCCGGAGTGCGTCCCTTACAACGGAACATGGCAGCGTGTTGTGGTATGACGAGACACGCGTCACCCGGCACGGGTGAAATGCTCCGGACTTTTTCGGGAACGGCATTCGTTGACTCACGGTCTGGGGATCAGACGGACACCGTATAAGGTTTTTCCTGGCTCCGGTACCCCCCGTGGGATTCGAACCCACAACCCACGAAATAGGCAAGAGAGAATACAAGAATAATATTGGTGATTGGTGAGGCTGCGGAATGTTGAAATTTGAACGATGTTGATTCGTCTCCGACATTTGTTATGTTGCGTGATTTGCTACGGATTGGTCTGCAACTGTACCTGTGCTGTACCTATTGGTCGCAGGAGATTGCGCCCGAAGTCTTGCGCAGATATGGTCAAGCCAACGTCGGGTCGGTTTCAGCCGGTTGCCTGCATGGTGTTCCCGAAGCGGGACATGCCGAGGTAATGTCAGCACGGTGCGCAACCAAAACAGAACGTACCGCAAGAGCGGCATGGCCGCTTTAGCCAGCGAACGGGAATCCGCCTGACAACAGGCGTTGCACTTACAAAGTGAATCTGCGCATGAACTCTGATTGAAAGCAATACACTATACTTATGAGCAAAGATGATGATTCTCTCGGCACCTTGGGGACTTTGGCTTTAGTAGCTGCGGCAGGGTGGCTCATCCATAGCATAAATAAAAGCGGCAAAGAAGAGCAGGCTAAAAGAGAGGCCCGTGAACAGGAAGAGCAACGCCGACGCAATTCACCTTTCGCGCCGGATAATAGCGTAACTTTACATGAATTCACCAACATAGCGAATCGCATAGCTTCCCGCACCAAACGCATTACTTGCATCACCATAGATGGTCTTGTTGTTACTGCAACAGTACAATCACAAAGCCGCTTAACTGAATGGGATTTTTCTGTCGATTTTAACGACTACGGCCACTTAACAGGGAAGTACTGGCTTTCCTCCGATAATGACGACTCGGTCATACCGCAATGGTTTGCAGATAATGTGTCTGCAGCAATCAAAGAAAAAATACCAAGGCAAAATGAAAACAAACCCTCAAAGCAAATAACTTCCGTAAATGCCAATACCGACATTTACAAACAAATTAACAATCATCCCTCCACAATAGACAATCACACGCAAGACGATACAAGTATCGCCTGTATTTTACTTGCCTCTTTCGCGCTTCTCATTATGCTCATCCTCATCTTCATAATATGACTGGCATTTCCTGAATGCTACCGCAATCCGTTATGTCTCCACGAGCGCCAGCTTATGCCTTTTGCCCACGCCCCGCTTAAGGTACCTAATGCGCTGTCAAGCGTTTGGGTGTGCTTTTCCCCGTTTGTTGGCCCCATCGACAAGCGTAATCTACCATGAGTGGCGTTCAGTTTACCCAAACGTGAATTCCCACAGGGCGATGGATTGCTTCGCCTGTTCAGCCCAGTCATATTCGTTGTTGTCGATAATCTCATCCATTTCGTCCGTAAGTCTATTGATGATTTCCGAACGGTTATACGAACCATCGGATTTGATCGGCACGCTTACCTTTGCCAAACGGTATTCATCAATATTCAATATGGGATGCCCATTAGGTTCTGCAACCATGCAGTCATCGCAGTATCCATAACCATCGGAGTCCTTATGAAAAAGACCCACGCAAGGTGACTCATCAAGCAAGAAGAAACAAATCTGCACATCGACCATCACCGCTTTAGTCGTATCCACCTTTGACACCTCCGTTACTGCTGCATGTCAGCCGCACAGTCAGACGCTCAATCGTTTTCGAAGGATGCTGCGGATACGACTGAGGTTGTCCTGTATTGCCACTGCCGTCCATTGCAGCACCTCTCGATAAGAAAAATGCCACCCTAGTGTGCTTCCATGAGAGGCAGTGGTGGCTTTTAACGAGCAAAAGTCTATCATGCTCCTTCACTTCCGCCAATAATGCAACACGCTGCACGGTTGCGCCGGTGTGATTCACAACCGAATCAGGGGATATCGCAAAGCGGAATGGTCACGTTAGTCAGAGAACAGCAAAACCGACCAACAACAGGCGTTGCACTTGCGCATTAAGCCCGCGGTACCATATCGAGCACTCCACCGGCGGTAAAGTGGACTCACCGGTATGGATGCGACACCGTAGCGCCGTGTTACAGAACAGCACGACCGCGCATCTGCACCAAGCGCACAGGAGGGGAACAGTCATGTCCGACTTGCTTAAGGATAAGGCGCTGGTTATCGGCATCGCCTCCAGCGCGCTATTCGATCTGGCGCAGAGCGACGAAATCTTCCGCGAACAGGGCGTGAAGGCGTATGAGCGGTATCAGAACGACCACATCGACGAGCCGTTCCAGCCCGGCGTCGCATTCCCCTTCATCTCCCGCCTACTACGGTTCAACGACCTGTTCGATGACCGGCACAAGGGCGTCGAAGTCATCGTGCTGTCCCGCAACAGCCCCAAGACCGGCCTACGGGTCATGAACAGCATCGAGCACTACCATCTGGGCATCACCCGCGCTGTGTTCCGCGGCGGCCGCTCCACGTTCCCGTTCATGGACGTATTCAACATGTCGCTGTTCCTCTCCGCCAACGCGCAGGACGTCGACGCCGCCGTCGCCGCGGGACAACCCGCCGGATGTGTGCTCCCCTACAGCGCGGCTGACGCGGACGACGACGGCAACGAGTTGCGCGTCGCCTTCGACTTCGACGGCGTTCTGGCCGGCGACTCCGCGGAGCGCAACTTCCGACGCATGCAGCAGGAGGATCCGGACAACGCGCTGGAGCAGTACGCCGAATACGAGCGGGAACACGCCGATCAACCCATCGAGGGCGGGCCACTCAAACGACTGCTCGCCGGTATCAACACCCTGCAGGAAGCCGCCGCCCGCAGCACAATGGAAGGCAAGCCGTCGCTGCGAGTGTATCTAGTCACCGCGCGCAACGCTCCGGCGCACAAGCGGGCAGTCCAGACACTCGAGCAATGGGGACTCACCGTGGACGAAGCGTTCTTCCTCGGCGGACTGGACAAGACCGAGGTGCTGAACAAGCTCAGCCCGCACATCTTCTTCGACGACCAGCTGAGCAACCTGTCCGCCCGCAGTCTGCACATCCCCGCCGTGCACATCCCCTTCGGCGTTACCAACGGCAGGAACAACAGCTGATTCCAGCTGAACAAGATGTGCCCGCCGACTTTGAGTGTTGCCTATTGCGGGCCTATAGGCCGAAAGGTAGTGTCCGAAGGGGGTGGTGACGTTTTGTTGGACTTCGTTTGTCCTTGTTCTTTGATTATGCCACGAGGCCGAGCTCGCGCCTGTGGCCCATGATGCTCATACCTTTCGCACAACGCCACCGCACGCCTACGCCGCTCCCTCGAATACCTCGCCACGACAACGACTCCTCACCACCCAGGAAGTCCAACTTTTCGCCACCACCCCTGTTTAGGCGTGAAACCGGCAGTGTGTACCATAGGTGTTGTGGATGGTGTGGTGACATTTGATGATGTACGTGAGGCAGCGGCCGTTGTCGCGCCGCAGCATGGCGTGAATGAGATGTACGCGTATGGATCTGTCGCTCGCGGCGACAATAATGCCGATTCCGATGTGGATCTGATCTACAGCATGGGCCCGGGACGCAAAGCCACCGCTGGTGCCATCATGGGTCTGAAAGACGATTTGGAACGTCTCTTGGGCAAGGATGTGTCGTTGATGTCGAAGCGCGCGTTGTTGTTCAATGCTGAGCATACGCCGTCCGGCCGCCTGTTCTACAATGCCATTCGTGCCGACTTGAAGCAGGTGTTGTGAATGACCAGGCAATCGCGTGATGCGTTACTACTGCTGGAACTGGTTGAACATCTCGAATATGCCTATGAAGACGTAGCGCAGTTCAACAGCGCCGAAGAGCTTGCCCTGTCCCGTCGAGACAGGAATTCCGCCGCCAAGGAAATAGAACAGGCACAGGAATGCGCGAAGAAACTCTCCGACGAGGCATTGGCAGCACTCAGCGACATTCCATGGAAGGAACTACGGGGCTTGCGCAACGTCATTGTTCATGAATACGGCAACGTGGAATGGGACGTGCTCTACGACACCGTTACGGAAGATTTCCCGCACGTCATTGAAACCATAGACCGGTTTTGTCGCGCGAACAACATCCGTTGACCTCTCAAAGATCAACGAACAACTCCGCACCGGAGACATCGAACCATACCCTGAACCAGCCCCCAACCAAAAGTATTTAAGGCCTTTCGCTGTTTGGTGTGGGTGGGTCTGTCAGGTGGTGACGGTGCTGAGGTC
>ERZ1090865.212-NODE-212-length-37188-cov-9.733445_pt1 | contig 37188 bp, 35 predicted proteins | sample MGYA00478478_ERZ1090865 | MGnify/ENA primary metagenome ERZ1090865 (study PRJEB33644, sample SAMEA5815715) | chicken gut metagenome | biome: Chicken; feature: Gastrointestinal Tract; material: Caecum | place: Ireland | collected 2019-01-01 | study: A study of the... | reverse complement strand
TCGGCCCGTTGGTTTTGTTCCTCCGATTTTTACCATTATAAGCGACAAATCCCCCTTTGTCAATGCCCTTTTGAAAATTTTTTTCAATAAATATGTTCCCTTTTTATTGCAACGTCCTCAAAAAAGCTGCGCATCCTGCAAATTTTATGTAAATGACAAAACGACGCTCCGCACAAAGTGCGGAGCGTCGCAAAACTCAGCCTTTTTCCAGAATGGCAACGCCCCATTTTTCCAGACCGAACGTTCCTGTTCCCTGCCTGCCCGACAAAAGATCTGTGTACTTTCCCGCAGGGAGAGTGACGGTGCGCGCCGAGGAAGAATAGTTGAACACATAAAACAGCTTTTTGCCCAGCCTGCCCGTGCCGCTGCGCACGATGAGCGGAAACTTTTCCTCCGCCGTGGGGAATACCCCCTCTTCGCGCAGAATGGCCTGCAAAAACTCCGCCAAGACAGCCTTTTCAAACAGACACCCGAAATAATACGCCTTTCCCTTGCCGTAAAAATTGACGGTCGCCGCCGCATATTGTCGCCAATTTTCGTGTACGTACCCCAAAATTTGCGCCCCGCCCTGCGGCCGCAGGCACTCCATATACCCCTCAGCACGGGCACAGATCCCCTGCGCATCGGCAAGGGAGACCCCCTTTGCCGCAGCTATGGCATCGTACGTCATTCCGAAAACGTCCGTCATGTCGTGCGGCTGTACGTCCGAAAAGACTTTGCCGTTTTCGTCCGCAAAGAAGCTTCTGCACGAGCAGACGAGCGTTCCGCCCTCGGCTACAAAGTTTCGCAGCTTTGCGATCAGCGGCTCCCCGACGCAGTACAGCGAAGGCGCAAAGATCACCTTATACGGCGACAGATCGGAAGAGGGAAGCGCAATGTCGCACTCGAAATTGTTTTCGTACAGCGCGTCATAAAAGAGCCGCACCGCCTCCGCATACCCGATTTCGGGCACGGCAGAAGAGAGATCGGAAAGGAGCAGGGCCGCGCTGTTTTTCTTGCTCAGATGCGCAAGCCTTGCCTGCAGCTGACGGAAGGAACGCCCCACCGAGGCCGCCTCCCTGTACGCCTGATTTTCGCACAGATCGTAGCTCAAAAGTCCTTTCCTGCGGCTCTGCGCACAGGTATGCGCCGAATGCCAGGAAGAATACATCACCATATCCGCCCCGCTTGCAAGATGGGAAAATGCCTGCAGGCGAAGCTGACCGTCGTACGGCGTTTCCTCGGGGAATCCCTGTGCCTGCGTTTCCAAAACGTAATAATTGCCCCCTTTCAGGCAGCGGGCAAAATCTCCGGCAAAGGCGATCTCCGACCCCGTCAGTCCGTCCTGCGAGGGATGGAATACGCTCGCCCCGATGAGATCTGCACATTGCAGAAAGTTTCCATTTCCCGCAAGGCCGAGCCCCTGCCCCGCGGCTTCACAGGCGACAAACTGCCCGTCGCGCCTGCATTCGCGTACCAACGACGCCTGACGTGCAAAAAAATCCGCAACCAGGGAGCGGCGAAATACCTCAAACGCAAAACAGAGGCTGTCGCGCTCCTCTGTCCACGGGCCGCAAAGCTCCTCCCAATCGGCAAAGTTTCGGCAAAACGCCGCATTGACCGCCTGCAGACTCCGATACTTTTCTTTGAGATGAGCGGCAAAGCGGCGGCGCGCCTGCTCTTCCCCTGCTTCGCATTGCGCAAAATTATTCCCCACCGCATACCCGATGACGGCGGGATATTCTTTGACGTGCTCTGTCAGCGCGCGGGAAAATCGCTCGTTACAGGCGAGATAGACCTTGTCCAGAATGTTTGCCTTTGCCCCTTCCGAGCCGATCAGAGCGGACGGGTGCTTCCTGATCAGCCAGGCGGGAACGGGGCAGACAGGCAACTGCACGATGACGCCGATGCCTGCTTCCTGCATGGCGGACAGGACGCGATCGAGAAGTGAAAAATCAAATTCACCGTCGCGCGGTTCCAGCAAAGCCCATGCCGAACCGCAGACGCACACGGCGTTGATCCCCGCGCGTACCATCATTTCGACGTCCTTTTCCAATCTTCCCTGCGGAAGTGTTTCGATGTGATACGCCGTGCCGTAGTAAAGTTTTTCCATGCCTCTCTCCTGTCTCTTTTCTGTCTCTGTACCAGTATATCTTTTTTCAGAAAAAAACGCAATTCTTTTTGGAAAAAAGAAACTTTGCCTTTACAACAAAAAACCGCGGCCCGTTGTTCGGCCGCGGTTTTTTCATCCATTGTATCAGCCCAAAAATTCTTTCAGGCGTTCCATTGCTTCCTGCGTCGTTTCCTCGCTTGCAAAAGCGGTGAGGCGGAAATACCCCTGTCCGTTTTTGCCGAATCCGCAACCCGGGGTTCCGACAATGCCGGCGCCCTCTAAAAGTTTGTCGAAAAACTGCCAGCTGTCGTCATAGCCGGGGCATCTGAACCAAACATAGGGAGAGTTTTTCCCGCCCGTGTACCAGATGTTGAGGCTGTCCAGACAATCGGAAATGCGCTTTGCGTTGCGGCGATAGACGGAAAGGTTTTCTGCGATCTGCTTTTCGCCCTCCTCCGTAAACACTGCCGCCGCGCCCCTCTGCACGATGTACGGGACGCCGTTGAACTTTGTCGTCTGGCGGCGGAGCCAAAGCTTGTTGCAGGAGATCCCCTCCGACTGCAAAGCTTTCGGCACCACGGTGTAGCCGCACCGCGTTCCCGTAAAGCCCGCCGTCTTGGAAAAGGAACAAAATTCGATGGCGCATTCTTTGGCGCCCTCGATCTCAAAAATGCTGCGCGCCAGCCCCTTTTCGGTGACAAAGCACTCGTATGCGGCGTCGTACAGAATGACTGCGCCGCGCTTGCGCGCATACTCCACCCACGCTTTCAGCTGCTCCACGGAATACGCCGCGCCCGTGGGATTGTTGGGCGAACACAGATAGATGATGTCCGCTTCCACTTTCTCATCGGGCATGGGCAGGAAAGCGTTGGATGCGTTGGCGTCCGAAAACAAGATCTTTCTGCCCGCCATTACGTTTGTATCCACGTACACGGGATAGACGGGATCGGGAACGAGCACGGTGTTGTCCGTGTCGAAAATATCGAGAATGTTGCCCAGATCGCTCTTGGCGCCGTCGGAAATAAAGATCTCGTCCGCGTCCAGCGATACGCCGCGGCGGCCATAGTAAGCGCGGATGCTCTCGCGCAGGAAATCGTAGCCCTGCTCGGGGCCGTAGCCGCGGAAGGTGCTCTTGTCGCCCATCTCCGTGACGGCGGCGTGCATGGCGGAAATGACCGCAGGCGCCAGGGGCAGGGTGACGTCGCCGATGCCCATGCGCAGGATCTTGCGGTCGGGATGTTCCGCCGCGAAAGCGGAAACTTTATGCGCAACGGTGGAAAAAAGATAGCTCTCTTCCAGCCGCAGATAGTTTTTGTTGAGTTTCATTGTTCGCTCCTTTGTCAGAAAAACGGCTATACGTTGGTGCGATTTTTGTTATAACGCAGCGCTGCGGCGATGAATTCGCGGAAGAGCGGATGCGCCGCATTCGGCCTGGATTTGAACTCGGGATGGAACTGCACGCCCACAAAGAAATCCTCGTCGGGAAGCTCCACCGCCTCGACGAGACGGCCGTCCGGCGACGTGCCGCAGATACGCAGTCCCTTTTTCTCCATCTCCTCGCGGTAATCGTTGTTGAACTCGAAACGGTGGCGATGGCGTTCGGAAATGCCGCCCTTCTTGTAGGCATGGTACATCTTGCTGCCCTTTTTCACTTCGCAAGGGTATGCGCCCAGACGCATGGTGCCGCCCATTTTGACGCCCAGCTGATCGGGCATGATGTCGATGACAGAATGTTCCCCTTCGGGGTCGAACTCGGAAGAGTTTGCGTCCGCATACCCGAGTACGTGGCGCGCAAATTCGATGACCGCTACCTGCATTCCGAGGCAGATGCCCAAAAACGGGACGTGATGTTCGCGCGCATATTTCACGGCGCAGATCTTGCCTTCCACGCCGCGCCCGCCGAATCCGCCGGGGACGAGAACGCCGTCCACGCCGTCCAGGATGCGCGCCGTGTTCTCCTCGTTGAGCACTTCGCTGTCCACCCACTCGATCTCCACTTTTGCGGAATTCTCAACCCCCGCGTGCGCCAGCGCTTCCGCTACGGAGAGGTAGGCGTCGTGCAGCTGCACGTACTTTCCGCACAGGGCGATGCGCACCGTATCCTCGCAGTTTTCCGCGCGCCTGAGCATTTCCGTCCAGCCGGAAAGGTCGATCTTGTTTTCGGGAAGGCCCAAGATCCTGCACACGATGGAGGAAAGGTTTTCCCTTTCGAGCATGATGGGCGCCTCGTACAGCAGGGGCAGGGTGCGGTTTTCGATGACGCAGTCGCTGCCGACGTTGCAGAACATGGCGATCTTGCGCTTGATCTCTTCGGGGAGCGGCGCGTCCACGCGCGCCACGATGATGTCGGGCGTAATGCCCATGCCCTGCAGTTCCTTGACGGAGTGCTGGGTGGGCTTGGATTTGAATTCGCAGGAGCCGGATATGTACGGAACGAGCGTGACGTGGATAAAGCAGCAGTTTCCCCTGCCCGCTTCCATGCTGACCTGACGGATCGCCTCGATGAAGGGCTGGCTTTCGATGTCGCCGATGGTGCCGCCGATCTCCGTGATGACGATGTCCGCATTGCTCTGCGCGCCGACGTTATAGATAAAGGACTTGATCTCGCCCGTGATGTGCGGGATCACCTGCACCGTCTGGCCGAGATATTCGCCGTTGCGCTCCTTGTTGAGAACGTTCCAGTAGACCTTGCCCGTGGTGAGGTTGGAAAACTTATTGAGGTTTTCGTCGATAAACCTCTCGTAATGCCCCAGGTCGAGGTCGGTTTCCGCACCGTCGTCCGTGACAAACACTTCGCCGTGCTGGTACGGGCTCATCGTACCGGGGTCGATGTTGATGTAGGGATCGAGTTTTTGCGAAGCGACCTTATAGCCGCGCGATTTGAGCAATCTGCCAAGGCTTGCCGCCGTGATGCCTTTGCCCAGTCCGGAAACAACACCGCCCGTAACAAAAATGTATTTCATATTTTAACCTCTCTCAGAAATTTCAGATTTCCGTTTCGCCCGTAAATACGGTGACCGCCTCCCCCGTCATCATCACCGTGTCCGACACGTTGATGACGAGGTCGCCCCCGCGCAGCCTGACAAGGATGTCCTTGCCGTAATCGCACACGCCGCAGGCGCAGGCGGCGGCCGCCGCCGCGCACGCACCCGTGCCGCAGGCCATCGTTTCGCCGCTGCCGCGCTCCCAGACGCGCATTTTCAGGGCGTTTTCCCCGATCTTTTCTATAAATTCCGTGTTGACGCGTTCGGGAAAGAGCGGATCGTTTTCAAACTTCGGCCCGATCTTTTCCAGATCCAGCCCGTCGGGCGGCAGGAACAGAACGCAATGCGGATTGCCCATGGAAACGCAGGTGATCTCGTATTCCCCGCCTGCGACCTTTGTCCGTTTGCCGATGATCTTTTCCGCCGAACGCACGGGAATTGCTTCCGGATCGAACACCGCCGCGCCCATGTCCACGCGCACGCGCTCCACCTTTTTGTCCCTGATATACAGTAAAAGGTGTTTGATGCCGCTCTTTGTCTCGATGGAAAGTTCCGTCTTTTGCACGATCCCGTTGTCGTAGAGATATTTCCCCACGCAGCGGATGGCGTTGCCGCACATATTCCCCTCGCTGCCGTCCGCATTGAACATACGCATCTTTGCGTCCGCAACTTTGCTGGGGCAGATGAGGACGATGCCGTCCCCGCCGATCCCCTTGTGCCTGTCCGAAAGGCGCACCGCCGCGCCGGACGGATCGGGAAACTCTTCCTGCAGGCAATCGAAATAGATATAATCGTTGCCCGCACCGTGCATTTTTGTAAACTTTTTCAGCATACGTCCTCCCGTTTTTGTTACTTAACTCTCGTATGCACTGAGGATCTGCAGGGCGATCTCGCGCTTGGAAAGGCGCTTGTTCATCGCCTGCTTTTCAATAAAACGGTGCGCGTCCGATTCCGTCATGTTCAGGTACTGGATGAGCGCGCACTTTGCACGATCGACAAGTTTGAGGTCGCCGATCGATTCTTTCAATCTTACGTTTTCGTCGCGCATGGAACGCAACCGCTCGTTGGACTTTGCGGCAAATTCCAGCGCAAAAAGAAATGTTTTGCTCCCCGCGTCGAGGGGAAGAATGGGGATGCCCAATCCCGCAAAGGTGCGTTCGCCCTCTTCCCTTGCACATTCTCTGAGCAAGGCGAGCAGCCCCAGGGAGGTCTCCAATGAAAAAAAGCGCGCAGTCTGCTCCCATGCGGAGATTTCGGACAACACAAGAACGGCGGCATCATAGCCGCCGCATCCGCTGCGCGCCGCGGCAGGATCGCATTCGGTTCCGACACTGTACCCCTTCTCTTCAAGAAGACAGGCGATCTTCTGCGCCGCCGACGGCACGTCGCTGCACACCAATATTCTCATGGTAAGCACCTCCTTGTGCTCCGCCCTTTAATTTTGCGTATACATCTGACGGTAAGGATTGTCGCTGTTCGGCGTGAGCCTGTAATAGGTTGCGCACAAAAATTTTGCGCTGTCCTTCCCGAATTTTTTGCACCATTCGCGCACGAGCTCCGCGGCCTCGCCCTCGGGCAGGCAATCGAGTTTTTCCGCCTTGACCTGCGCGGGCAGACGCGTGGGGATGCTGTTGCACCGCAGATAGATCTCTCCGCCGTGCATTCCCGTGCCGCAGAAGTTGCCGATGATGGGTTTTCCCTCTTCCGTTTCTCCGAGCACGATGATGATGCCGCCCGCCTGGTATTCACCGAGGAAGCTCCCCGCCCTGCCGCCGATGACGATGGCTGGCTTGTTTTCCTTATATGCCTTCATGTGGATGCCGCAGCGGTAGCCCGCATCGACGCGCACAAAAATTTTGCCGCCGCGCATCGCGTAGCCCGTTGCGTCGCCCGCACTGCCGTACACGACGATCTCGCCGCCGTTCATGGTGTCGCCCGTCGCTTCCTGCACGTTGCCGTGCACGGTGACGCTGCACCCGTTCAGATAAGAGCCGAGAGCGTTGCCCGGCGTGCCGTCGATCTCCAGCGTTTTGCCCGAAAGGCCGCCGGCGATGTACCTCTGGCCGTTGCAATTTTCAATATGAATGGTTTCGTCCGCGCTTTCCCGCACCTGTTTGTTGAGCACGGAAAAGTGCATACCCTTTGCGTCGATATTCATGTTTTACACCTTCCTTGCCAGTTTTTGCTCGCGGAACGCCTCCGAGAAGGCGAGAAGTCCGGGATCCTTTTTCAGCGCTTCAAAGTCCACTTCCGAAAGGGACGTCTGATTGCGCAGAAGGGACGTATAAATGCCCGCGCGTTCGGGCAGGTCGATGAGGATAAACCCGTTGAGTTTGTCTCCGTCAAAGAAGAGTTTTTTGTACGTTTCGCCCTCTTTTTCCTCATACGTATCCCCGAAATAGGAACCCGCCGTGAGGACGTGCGAACCGAAAAATCCGATGGCGTTCATGGGAACGGCGTTGGTGAAGTGCGCCTCTCCGCCCGCCATGTTCGTGCCCGCGCACGAGCCCTGGAACTGCGCGTTGGGAAGGAGCGCCAGAATGCGGCTCTGTCCGCAGGTGATGTCGTAGCTTTCCGTGCAGTCGCCCGCGGCGTACACGTCTTTGAGAGAGGTCTCCTGCCTGTCGTCGGTGAGGATACCCCTGCCGACTTTGCCGCCCGCTTCCTTGACCAGCTCGACGTTGGGACGGACGCCCGCCGCCACCACGAGGATGTCGAAAGGAACGGTTGCGCCGCTTTTGAGGTGCGCCACGCCCTTTTCAAAGCTGGCTACGCTGTCGGAAAGATAGAATTCCGCGCCGTGCTTTTCCAGCTGTTTCTGAATGATGGATGCGCCGTAATCGTCGAGAATGCTGGGCAGAATGTGCGGCGCCATGTCCACGACGGTGACTTTGCCGACCCTGTCCGCGATGCCTTCCAGACATTTCAGCCCGATCAGCCCCGCGCCGACGATGAGCACTTTCTTTTCGGGGGCGAGCTGTTTTTCCAGCGCGAGCGCGTCCGCGTACGTCATAAACGTGAAGTACTCGTTTTTGTCCAGCCCCTCCATGGGAGGAACAAAGGGCCTGCTGCCCGTTGCGACGAGCAGTTTATCGTATTTCACCTTTTTTCCGCCCTGCAGGAGAACCTGCTTTTTTGCCGTGTCGATGTGCTCGGCGCGCACGGAAAACATGGTACGTATGTTGTTTTTCCGGTAAAAATCCGCGGGACGGTAGTTCATGTGCGCGGCGTCCGTCTTGCCCAGCAGATAGTAAGAGATCAGCGGTCTGCCGTATGTAGGAAAAGCTTCGTCCGAAAGGATGGTGATGCTGCCCGCCTGGTCCAGTTTGCGGATGCTCTCCGCGGCGGCGATGCCTGCCGTGGAATTTCCGATGATGACGTATTCCATATCAGTCCCTCTCCTCATACACGATGGCGTTGTTGATGCAGTTTTTCACGCAGTTGGGTTCGCCCGTGAGATTGTCCGTACAGAGCATACATTTCTGCGCGACGCCCCCTTCGGGTGCGGGCATGATGGCGCCGAACGGGCAGACGAGCACACAGGTCAGACACCCGACGCATTTCTCCCGGTCGATGACGACCATGCCGTCCTGAAAGGAGAGCGCGCCCGAAATACAGGAACGGACGCACACCGCATCGGTGCAGTGGCGGCAGTTGACGGCAAAATGCACGTCCCCGCCGTCCTCCACGCGGATCTTGGGGTGAATGGTTTTGCCCTTGAGGGCCTTGACCATATCGGTAAGGTGAGAGTTTGCAAAGGCGCACTCGTATTCACAGCGATGACAGCCGAGACACCATTTTTCGTTGACGTAGATGCGTTTCATAAAAAAACCTCCGCTCGCGGTGTACCGCAAACGGAGGTCTGCGGTACCGTGATCTGCCGATTTTTGCACGGCAAGCCCTCACGGCACCATTTTTCACATTGCCGTGAAGTTACATTTCGATATAAGCGTCGCGCTCCGCTCCCACGGAGACGTAACGGATCTTGCATTCGCAGGCGCGTTCGATGTAGTGAATGTAATCGAGCGCCTCTTTGGGCAGTTCTTCCTTTTTGCGGCACTTGGAAATGTCGCAATTCCAGCCCTTGATCTTTTCAAACACGGGTTTGCACTCCGGCAGCACGTCGGGGAACGGAAATTCCGTGATCACTTTTCCGTTGAGTTCGTATCCCGTGCAGATCTCCAGTTCGTCGTGACCGGAGAGAATGTCCAGCTTTGTGAGCGCGATCTCGTCCGCGCCCTGGCAGCGGATGCCGTACTTGGACGCGACCACGTCGAACGGCCCTACCCTTCTGGGTCTGCCCGTCGCCGCGCCGTATTCGCCGCCCGCCGCGCGCAGTTTTTCCGCCTTTTCGCCGAAATACTCGCAGGTGAACGGGCCCTCGCCCACGCAGGAAGAATACGCCTTCATGATGCCGATGACGTTGTCCAGCTTGAGGTTGGGAACGCCCGCACCGATGGGCGCATACGCCGCGATGGTGTTGGAAGAAGACGTATAGGGATAAATGCCGAAGTCGATGTCGCGCAGAGCGCCCAGCTGTGCCTCGAACATGATCTTCTTGCCCGCCTTGTTTGCCTCGTTGAGGTACAGACCGGTATCCACGATATAATCTTTGAGGGGTGCGCCGTACTCTTCAAAGTAGGCGATCATATCTTCCGTCCTGACGGGCTCGGCGCCGTAAGCGTTGACAATGGTGAGGTTTTTCCACTCCACGATGTCGGGAATACGCTTTTTCAGCAGCTCCATGTTGAGAAGTTCACCCATGCGGAAGGACTTTTTCAGGTACTTATCCGCATACACGGGCGCGATGCCGCGCTTGGTGGAACCGAACTTCTTGTCGGCAAGGCGCTCCTCTTCCAGGCAGTCCTGCTGTACGTTGTACGGCATGGTGATGACCGCACGGTCGGAAATTTTCAGGTTTGCGGGAGAAATTTCGATCCCTGCTTCGCGCAGGCGCGCCATTTCTCCGACAAGATGCTTGATGTCCACGACCATGCCGGGGCCCATCACGCACACGACACCTTCGCGCAAGATCCCCGAAGGGAGCAGATTCAAAACAAATTTGCCGCGCTCGTTGATGACCGTATGCCCCGCGTTATTGCCGCCCTGGTAACGGCAGACGATGTCAAAATCCTTGGAAAGCAGATCGACCATGCGGCCTTTGCCTTCGTCGCCCCAGTTGATACCGACAATAGATGTTAACATATGAACTTCCTCACAAGATATAATTTTCAGAGCACGAGAAGCAAAACTTCTCCACGCTGTATATTATACCTCATTTTTGCGCCCGTGCAAAGCAAATTTTGCACAAAATCACACTTTTTACATAGATTGTCCGGCGTATTTTATGCCGAGCACGGAAAGTTCGGTGTCCGTCAGCCCGATCCCGCGCAGCATCAGCCTGTTGCCGCGCAGCGCTTCGACGGAATTGATGCCCATGCCGCCCATGATCTCCTGCAATTCGTGGTTCCATGCGGTGACGAGATTGACCAGCCGCTTGTACCCGACGTCGGGGTTGAGTCTCTTGACGAGGTCGGGACGCTGGGTGGCAATGCCCCAGTTGCACTTGCCCGCCTGGCAGGTGCGGCACAGATGACAGCCGAGCGCCAGAAGCGCCGCCGTTCCGATGTAGCAGGCGTCCGCGCCCAGCGCGATCGCCTTGACGAGGTCTGCGCTCGAACGGATAGACCCGCCCACGACGATGGAAACTTCGTCGCGGATGCCCTCTTCGCGCAGGCGTTCGTCTACCTGGGCGAGGGCGAGTTCGATGGGGATGCCCACATTGTCGCGGATGCGCGTGGGCGCCGCCCCCGTGCCGCCGCGGTAGCCGTCGATGGCAATGATGTCCGCGCCGCTGCGCGCAATGCCGCTGGCGATCGCCGCACAGTTATGCACCGCCGCGATCTTGACGATGACAGGCTTTTTATAATCGGTCGCCTCTTTGAGGGAATACACCAGCTGGCGCAAGTCCTCGATGGAATAAATATCGTGGTGCGGTGCGGGGGAAATGGCGTCTACGCCCTGCGGGATCATGCGCGTTTCCGAAACGTCCGCGGAGATCTTGGCGCCGGGGAGGTGTCCGCCGATGCCCGGCTTTGCCCCCTGCCCCATCTTGATCTCGATGGCGGCGGCGGCGTCCAGGTAATCCTTGTACACGCCGAACCTGCCCGATGCCACCTGCACGATGGTGTTTTTGCCGTATTTATAGAAATCTTTGTGAAGCCCGCCCTCGCCGGTGTTGTAGTAGATGCCCAGCTCCTGCGCTGCGCGCGCCAGAGATTCGTGCGCGTTGTAGCTGATGGAGCCGTAGCTCATCGCCGAGAACATGATGGGGATTTTCAGCTCCAGCTGGGGCGCGAGGGTGTTGATGAGTTTGCCCGATTTGTCCCTCTTGATCTCCGCCGTGCGCTTTCCGAGCCACAGTTTTGTTTCCATCGGTTCGCGCAGCGGATCGATGGGCGGGTTGGTGACCTGGGAAGCGTTGATGAGCATTTTATCCCAGAATACGGGGTATTCCTTGGGATTGCCCATCGAGGAAAGAAGCACGCCGCCGCTGTTGGCCTGGCGGTACACTTCGTTGATGGTATCGTTGCTCCAGTTGCTGTTGATCTTATAAGTGTCGTCCGATTTGACGATCTTCAGAGCGTGCATCGGGCAGACGCAGACGCACCTGTGGCAGTTGACGCACAGGCTGCTGTCCGCCTTCATCTTTCCCGTATCCGCATCGTAGGAATGCACGAGGTTGGCGCACTGCCTCTCGCAGACGCGGCAGGCGATGCAGCGGTTTTCGTCGCGGATGACTTCGTATTCCGGTTGTATGTACTGATTCATCTCCCGCCCTCCTTGTCGTACAGCTCATAAATGACGGGTTCGCCGCCCGCGGGAGAATACACCTTGTCCAGATCGGGCTGGATCTCGCGGATGGCGCTCTCTTCGCTGGCCATATAGGCAACGTCGCCCTTCTCCGCGCACACCATGGAACGCAGTTTCAGGCGGTCGCCCAGCGCCATCAGGCCGCCCGTGTATCCCAAAATAATCGAGAACGGGCCCGTGATGAGCAGGGACGGGAACATTCTGCGCAGCAACGTTTCCTGTTCGCGGGCGTCCTTGTCCTTGTCTGCAATGGTCGACCAGAACGACGCGGCAATGACGTGCGCCGTCTCCTGCAGGGTGAGCCCGCGCTTGCGCACGAGATAGTCAATGATATAAGTGATGACTTCGGTATCCGTCTGCAGCGTGCATTTGTAACCGAACATCTCTATGTAGCGGCGGTTGGCGTCGTAAGAGGAAATCTCCCCGTTGTGGACGATGGAAAAATCCAGAAGTCCGAACGGGTGCGCGCCGCCCCACCAGCCGGGCGTGTTGGTAGGATACCTGCCGTGGCACGTCCAGGCATAGCCGGAATATTCCTCCAGCCTGTAAAACCTGCCGATGTCCTCGGGGAATCCGACGCCCTTGAAAATGCCCATATTTTTTCCGCAGGAAAAGACGTACGCGCCCGCGATCCTCACGTTGATGCGGTTGGCACAGCGCACGACGTATTCGCGCTCGTCCAGATGGCTGTCCGCAAGTTTGCGCGAAAGCGGCGTGACAAAATACCGCCAGATGAGCGGTTCGTCCGTGACGGTGGGGATTTTGCGCGTCTGGATCTCCGAAGAGTAGGCAATTTCAAAATGCCTGCCCAGAAACGCCTCCGTTTCCGCCTGCGCGCTCTTCCCGTCATAGAACAGGTGGAACGCATAAAAATCCTTATAGTGCGGGTAGATCCCGTAGCCCGCAAATCCGCCGCCCAGCCCGTTGGAACGGTCGTGCATGACGGAAATGGAGTTGATCATACACTCCCCGCTCATCGGCTTGCCGCTGCGGTCGATGATGCCCGTCACGGCACAGCCGGAGGGATTTCTGAATTGTCCTTCTCGCAACAACATGTCACTCTCTCCCATAAAAGATTTGCGCCCGCGAAAGGCGCCTGCTGATTTCCATATTATTATACTGGATTCCCTGCCCTATCGTCAAGCGGCGGGTGATAAAATGAATTTTCGCCATTTTGAATACAGGGTATAAGGAAAAGTTAAGCTTCCCTTGCAAAAGTTTTTTCCCTGTGGTATAATGGAGCAAATTGTAAAGGACTGTACAATATGGCTGCTGTTATGATCGGGAGTTTTTCCCTCTACGAAATTGCGATGTACTTTTTTCTGTATGCCTTTCTGGGCTGGTGTTGCGAAGTGATCTACGCCACCCTGAAAACGGGGAAGTTTGTCAACCGCGGATTTCTCAACGGCCCCGTCTGCCCCATTTACGGCACGGGCGTCGTGTTGCTGCTGCTTGCACTCACCCCGCTGCGGGACTATGCTTGGGCGGTGTTTCTCGCGGCGGCGCTGATCTGCTCGGCGCTGGAATTGATCACGGGCTTCGTGCTGGAAAAGCTCTTTCACAAAAAGTGGTGGGATTATTCGGACAGGCATTTCAACCTCTGCGGCTATATCTGCCTTGAAATGAGCCTGTTATGGGGCGTGGCTGCGCTGGCGGTTTTGTACGCCCTGCAGCCGATGTTTGCCGCGCTCCTGCACAAGCTCCCGCTGACGGCGGGGTATATCCTGCTCGGCGTCTTTGCCGCCGCCCTCCTCACCGACCTCGTGTTCACCCTGTTGCAGATCTCCGCGCTGGGCAAAAAATACAGGGAACTGCAAAAGATCAACGCGGCCCTGCGCATCGGTTCGGACAAGCTGGGCGGCGCCCTCTCCGACATGACGGCAAGGAGCGCGGAAAAGCTGGGCGAACTGAAAGAGAGCGGCGAACAAAAGCTGGACGACCTGCGTCTGAAAAACGCCAGGCGCACGGACGCGCTGTACGACAAAATTGAAAAGAGCAGGCTTGCCAAAGCCTTCCCCTCCCTGCGGCCTTCCGCCGAACGCAGGGAAAAACTCAGGGAAAAAATGCGCGAACTGGAAGAAAAAAGAAAGGAGCGGTAAACCGCTCCCCGAAAGAATCCCCTTGCACACCGCAAGGGGATCTGTTTATATAGAAAGAAGAATGTCCCTCAGCTGCAGAAAATTTTCCGCAAAGAGGTTTGCTCCCGCCGCGATCAGCTGTTCGCGCGAACGGTACCCCCACAGCACGCTGACGCAGCGCATTCCCGCGTTGCGCGCCGTCTGCACGTCCGTGTCTCCGTCCCCCACAAACACCGCTTCCTGCGCGGATACGCCCAGCTCCTTTAAGACCATGAGCGTGGAAGCGGGGTCGGGCTTGACGGGAATGCCGTCCCGATTGCCGAAAATGACGTCGAACCCGTAGGGAGCGAGCAGGGTGTTCCCCAGCTCCGTCGCCGCTTCCTGCGATTTGTTGGTGACGACGGCAAGCTTTATCCCCGCCGCACGCAGGGCGTCCATACACTCCGACTCCCCGTCAAAGGGCTTTGTCAGTTGGTTTTTGCAGGCAAACAGAATGGGACAATAGATGGTTTTATAAAAATATTCCGCCTGCGCGCGCTTGTTTTCGGGCAGGGCCGCCTGCGCATAGCGCAGTCCGCCGTGACCCACGTATTGCCGCGTCTGTTCCGTCGTGATCGTCGGACAGCCGAACTTTACGAGTGCCTCGTTCATGCAGGCGTTGAGATCGGGCAGCGTGTTGAGAAGCGTTCCGTCCAGATCGAAAATGACAGCTTTTACCATGATCACATCTTTTCGGGCACGCCGATCCCGAGCAGTCTGAGAGCGTTTGTGAGGGTGACGAGCGTGGCCTGCGTGAGCGCCAGGCGGAAATTGCGCGTGTTTTCGTCCCCTGCGTTGAGGATAGAGCAATCGAAATAAAATTTATTGAACAGCTGGGAAAGATCCACCGCGTAGCGCGCCACAAAGCAGGGCTCGTACTTTTCCAGAGCGTCGTGCAGGGTGGAAGGGAAATCCGCAAGCTTTTTGACCAGCTCGAATTCCTGCGGGACGACTTCGCCGACGCTGTATGTTCCGCCCCTGCCGCCCTTATCCAACACGCTGTTCGCGCGGGCGCAGGTGTACTGCACATAGCAGGAAGTTTCCCCTTCAAAATTCAGAACTTTGTCGTACGAGAAAGTGATGTCCTTGATCTTGTTGTTGTACAGCGCGCCGAAGATGACCGCGCCGACGCCCACCGTCCTGGCGATCTCCTCTTTATTTTCGAGGGAAGGGTTCTTTTCGGCGATGATGTCGTGCGCCTTTTGCACGCATTTTTGGATAACGTCCTCCAAATATACGACCTTTCCCTTGCGCGTGGACATGGAACCGTCTTCCAGAGAGACCATGCCGTACGCGACGTGAACGAGGTCTTTCGCCCACTCCTTGCCCATGAGTTCGAGTACCTTGAAAAACTGCTTGAAGTGCAGGTTCTGCTGGTATGCGACCACGTACAGGCACTTATAAAAATCGTACGTCTTTTTGCGGTAGATGGCCGCGGCAATGTCGCGCGTGGCGTACAGGGACGCGCCGTCCGAACGCAGGATGATGCAGGGAGGCATTCCGTACGCTTCCAGATCGACGATCTGCGCCCCCTCGCTCTCCTTGAGAAGTCCCTTTTCGCGCAGTTCGTCCACGACGGGCTGCATTTTGTCGTTGTAAAAACTTTCGCCCGCCCAGCTGTCGAAATGCACGTCCAGAAGTTCGTAGATCCTGCTCACGTCCTTTAATGTGAGCTCCTTGAACCAGTTGAAAAGAGCCACGCTCTCCTCGTCCTTGTCCTCGATCTTTTTAAAGAAAGAGCGCGCCTCGTCGTTGAGGGAGGGATCTTTTTCCGCTTCTTCGTGAAAGCGGACGTACAGCGCGTTGAGCGCGCGCAGGCCCCCCTTTTCGATGTCCTCTTTTTTGCCCCAGCGCTTGTATGCGGAGATCAGCTTTCCAAACTGGGTGCCGTAGTCGCCCAGATGGTTGATGCCCACGGGGGTATAGCCGAGAAATTTGTGCAGCTTATAGAGAGCGCTGCCCAGCACCGTCGTGGAAAGGTGGCCGATGTGGAAGGGCTTTGCAATGTTGACGGAGGAATAGTCGATGCAGACGGTTTTGCCCTTGCCCTCGTCCGAAGAACCGTATCTGTCCCCTTCGGACAGGATGCGTTCCAGCGTCTGTTTTGTCCAGAAAACGCGGTCGATCTTGAAATTGACATACCCGTTGAGCGCGCTGACGTCGGAAACGATTTCATCCTTGGGATAGCTTTCCGCGATCTCCTGCGCGATGATCGCGGGCGATTTGCGCATGGTTTTGGCAAGGCGGAAACAGGGCAGCGCGAAATCCCCCATCTCCGTGTTGGGAGGGAGCGCGATCATGTTGTAAATTTCTTCCTGCGTGAGTTCGCCCGCCTTTACGCGCGCGGCGATGTGTGCTTTAAAATCCATAACGACCTCTTTGCTTGTTCATTCTCTACAAGTTTAACACAAATTCCGCTTTTTGACAACTTTTTCGCCTTTTGCCCCGCCTTTTATTTTGAATATTTTGCGTTTTGTATTATAATGGTTCGTGAACGAACGGGCGCGCCCTCCGCGCGCGCAAAACAAACCGAGGTAATTTTATGAAATTAGGCGTAGTAGGATTGCCGAACGTGGGCAAATCCACTCTTTTCAATGCGATCACGCACGCGGGCGCAGAAGCCGCAAACTACCCCTTCTGCACCATCGAACCCAACGTGGGCGTGGTGGCCGTCCCCGACGAGCGGCTGGACAAGCTTGCCGCCCTGTACGACAGCAAGAAGATCACCCCCGCCGTCATCGAATTTGTGGACATTGCGGGATTGGTAAAGGGCGCTTCCCACGGCGAAGGGCTGGGCAATAAATTCCTCTCTCACATCCGCGAAGTGGACGCCATCGTACACGTCGTGCGCTGTTTTGAGGACGAAAACATCACGCACGTGGAAAACACCATCGACCCCGTGCGCGACATCGAGACCATCAACCTCGAACTCATCCTCTCGGACATGGAACAGGTCCAGCGCCGCCTCGACCGCGCCAAAAACTCCGCCAAGGGCGGCGATAAAAAATTCCTCGCCGAAGCGGAATTTTTGCAGAGAGTGTACGACCACCTCTCCAAAGAACAGTGCGCGCGCACGATGAAGCTGACCGAAGAGGAACAGGAATTTATGCAGAACCTCTTCCTGCTCACCTCCAAGCCCGTCATTTACGCCGCCAACATTTCCGAAAAGGACATGGGCAAGGCGGACGACGAACTGCCGATGGTCAAAAAGGTGGAAGAGTTTGCCGCCAAAGAAGGGAGCGAAGTCCTTGTCATCTGCGCCAAGACGGAAGAAGAACTTTCCCAGCTGCCCCCCGAAGAGGCGCAGATGTTCCTGGAAGAGCTGGGGCTGAAAGAGAGCGGACTTTCCCGCCTGATCAAAAAATCGTATGCCCTGCTGGGACTGATCAGCTACCTCACCGCGGGCGAAAAGGAGACGCGCGCCTGGACGATCGCCAAAGGCACCAAAGCGCCGCAGGCGGCGGGCAAGATCCATACGGATTTTGAAAAGGGATTTATCCGCGCGGAAGTCGTGGACTGGCAGACACTCCTCGAATGCGGCAACTACAACGCCGCCAAGGAAAAGGGCAAAGTCCGTTCGGAAGGAAAAGATTACGTCATCAAGGACGGAGACGTCGTTCTCTTCCGTTTCAACGTATAAATAAGGAGCACCCCGCTAAATAAGGAGCGCCCCGCCGCGATGCGGCGGGGCGCCTTTTTTTATTTTGCGCGCGGAAGCGTGAGATCGTAACTCAGATTTAAAAGCTTGACGATCTCCTCGTCGGATACGTCCGAATGAAGGCGGACGGTGATCCAGTGCGTCTTGTTCATGTGGTAGGCGGGCAGAACGCCGCGGTAAGTCCCGCACAGTATTTGCGCGAGGTCGGGCGGGCATTTGAGGTTCAGGCAGTATTCGCTTCCCGCGCCCTCCCCGAAGTATTTTAGGGGTACGTACAGGCAGATCCCGAACCATTTCCCCGCGCCGTGGCGGAACACCGCCGTGTCCCGATCCCCTTCAAAGGGATAATCCGTGCGCGCGCCGATCAGCTCCTTAGCCGCCGCAAACAGCCTCTCTGTTTCCATTTTTTCTCCTTTTTGCGACTGAACGCGGAAATTCAACACATTGCCGCATTCAGTCGAACTTGTGTAAAATTCGGTTTATCTGTTGATTTTTTGTCCGTTGTGTGATAAAATAGCGATAACAAATCAATAAGGAGGGATTTATGTCTAAGAAATCCAAGCTGAAATACTTTATCCCGGGAGCCATTGCCCTGATATTCGGTATTGCGGCCTTCTGCATGATGTTTTTGCCTGCCATCACCTTTACCGCGGGCAACACGACCTCGGACGGTTATACCGGCGCGCAGCTCGCTTTCGGGCACAAGGAGACCTATCTCGGACAGGAAGTGACCGTTCTCAACTTTAACTTTGTGGCACTGCTTGCCTTCCTGCTTCCCCTCGCGGGCGGCGTGATCGCGCTGATCACCAAGAACGGTTTTATTTCCAAAATCATTTCCACTGCCTGCTTTGTGGCGGGCGCCGTTCTCCTCTTCACCATCGTCGCTTACAGCGGCATCGGCAACGTGAAGTTTGACGACAGCGGCCTCTTGGGTTCTGTGGCAAACGCCTTCCTCGAAGAGCTGTACAAAGCGATCGACGAGACCAAGGGCCTCGGCGTGGGCGCCATTGTCGGCGGCATCCTCAGCATCGTCGGCGCGGCGGTCTGTTTCTTCAAAGGCACGATCGCAAAATTCTTCAAATAAGCACGGTTTTGAAAGCGGTTTCCCCTGCGGGAAGCCGCTTTTTTCTTGCCCGTGCGCTCTGAAAAACCTTGACATCTCCCCGTTTTTTGCGTAAAATACATACACCGTGCGCCCGTCGCATATTCTTTTTGTGAGGTGCTTATGAACAGAGGTTTTTTGACCGTTACAAAAGAACGACTGAAAAGCGATCCCGCCGCCTGCGTGATCTTTGCAGCGTTTGCCGCCTTTGAAATTTTTTCGGGGATCTGGTTTGCGGCGCACGCGGAAGCGCGCAACGCTGCCCTTTCCTTTGCCTATCTCCTCATTCTGCCCGCCGCCCTGCTTGCGGAATGGCTGCTGCGCATCCGCTTTCCCGCCCTGTTCCACCTGCTTTTGTTCGTCCTTGCGGCGGGAGGCGTACTTGGCAGCTGTTACGACCTCTATACCGTCCTCCCCTCCTTTGACGAACTGCTGCACGGCATTTCCGGCATCCTTTTCTGCGCCGTTGGGTTTACCCTGTTCAGGCGCATCCTCGGAGAGGACGGGAGCAAAAAAACCTTTTTTGCCTGTCTGCTGGCGGGCGTGCTGTTCAGCCTTGCCATTGCCGTCCTGTGGGAAATGTTCGAGTACGCCGCCTACGCCTTTGCGGGCATCGATATGCAGGAAGATATGATCGTGGACGGATTTTCTTCCTATCTGCTGTCCGGCTCGCACAACCAGACGGTGACCATCGACGGCATCACGCAGACGATCATTTACTACGGCGACGGACAGACGTACGTCATAGAGGGATACCTCGACATAGGAATGTACGACACCCTCAACGATATGCTGGTCTGCACGATCGGATGCTTTCTCTTTGCCCTCCTCCTGCTCCCCGACAGAGTGTTGGGCGGAAAACTGAAAGATCTGCTGATCGGCCGCCCGACCGAAAAGAAGGCGGAATAAAGCAAGATACGCTGTGCAGAGCACTCTGCACAGCGCTTTTTTCGTCAGTTTACCTCTCCGCAGATGACGCCACCGCCCAGGCAGCGGTCTCCGCTGTAAAAGACGGCATACTGGCCGGGCGTGACCGCGCGCTGGGGAAGATCGAAATACACTTCCGCCTGCGTCTCTCCGCGCCGCACCACGCGCACGCCCTGTTCGCTCTGGCGGTAACGGAATTTTGCCGTACAGACGAATTCCTCTTCCTGCGGAAGGGCGGGGATCCAGTTGATGCCCGTCACAAAACAGGAATTTGTATAGAGCGCGCTCTCGTCGCCGTGCGCCACGTACAGAATGTTGTTTTTGAGGTCTTTTTCGATGACGAACCAGCGTCCGCCTTCCGCCTCCCCTTTCTGTCCGCCGATGCCCAGCCCCTTGCGCTGGCCCAGCGTGTAATACATGAGCCCGATGTGTTCGCCGATGACTTTTCCGTCCCGCGTCATCATCTTGCCGGGGCGGGCGGGCAGGTAGCCGCGCAGGAAATTGCGGAAATTGCGCTCCCCGATGAAGCAGATGCCCGTGCTGTCCTTTTTGGCGGCGGTGGAAAGCCCGTACTTTTCCGCGATGGCGCGCACCTGCGGCTTTTGCAGCTTTCCCAGCGGGAACAGGACGTTTTCCAGCTGTTTCTGCGTGACCTGGTTGAGAAAATACGTCTGGTCCTTGTTGGCGTCCGCGGCTTTGAGCAGGTAATGCACGTCCCCCTGGTGCAGAATGTCGCAGTAATGCCCCGTGGCAATGTAATCCGCGCCCAGTCCGATCGCATAGTCCTTGAAGGGGCCGAACTTGATCTCCCTGTTGCACAGCACGTCGGGATTGGGCGTTCTGCCCGCCTCGTACTCGCGCAGGAAATAGGAAAAGACGCGCTCGGCATATTCCTTTGAAAAGTTGACCGTATAATAGGGAATGCCGATCTTGTTGCACACACGCCGCACGTCCTCGTAATCCGTTTCCGCCGTGCAGCAGCCGTTTTCGCCCTGCTCCTCCCAGTTGACCATATACAGTCCGATGACGTTGTAACCCTGTTCTTTGAGCAACAGCGCGGCGACCGAGCTGTCCACTCCGCCGCTCATGCCCACGACCACCGTTTTCTGTTCCACTGTGTTCACCTTGTTGAGAAATTGATATTATTATACCCCCTGCGGGGCGGAGCTGTCAAACATTTCCCGCAAACGGGGAGAACGCCGCCGCAGAAATTTGCCCTTTACAGACAAAACGGGCGGAATTTTTCCTGCTCGGAAAAATTCCTCCCGCAAAGTTTTACGTTACGGACACATATGCTTGATAAAGGTGATGGCGCAATCCACGCAGCCGTCTATCCCCACCACGCCGCTGTCCAGGCAGAGGTGATGGTTGTCCGCCATCCCCCATTTCTGGTCGGTGTAGTACTCATAGTATTTTTTGCGCTTTTTGTCCGTCGCCTTGATGTGCTCCTCCATCTTTTCGGGAGCGACGCCCGTATCCATGGAAAGCTTGCGCTCGATGCGCTTTTCCAGCGGGGCATGGATATAGATCTTGATGCTGTCCTCCACGATGACGTCCGAACATCTGCCGATGATGACGCACGGCCCTTCCTGCGCAAGGCGCTTGATGAGATTGGACTGGGCAATGTAGATCTGGTCGGTCATGGGCATCTGATAGTAAGAGTACAGCGTGCGCGAAAACAGACCCGGCGCGCTCTCCTCGTAATGCTTCATGAATTCGGGGGAAAGGTTGCTGTCCTCCGCCGCCATGGAAATGAGGTCCTTGTCGTAAAACGGGATCCCGAATGCGTGCGCGAGTTTGATGCCGAATTCCCTGCCGCCGCTTCCGAACTGGCGGCTGATCGTGATGACTTTATTCATAAAAAACCTCCCTTGCCATGAATGAACCGTCTGTCATGACAAAACCGCAAAAGCGCGGTTTTTCAGGACCTGCCGAAAAAATATTTGTTCCCTGAAAAGGCAAAACGCGCCCTTGAAAAGGGCGCGTTGTCGTTATGCCTTGTCAAACTGGTCTTTGCCTACGCCGCAGATGGGGCAGGTGAAATCGTCGGGGATGTCTTCCCACTTGGTGCCGGGAGCGATGCCGTTATCGGGATCGCCCAGCGTTTCGTCGTATTCGTAGCCGCAAACAGAGCAGACGTACTTAGCCATAACAAAATCTCCTTTTCGTTGATACTATTATTATAGCAGATTTTTCCGCTATTACAAGTGTTTTTTCAAAAAATTTTATTTTGTGCCCGTGGAACCGAATCCGCCTTCTCCGCGAACGGTATCGGAAAGCTCTTCCGCTTCCTCAAACTGCGCCGCGACGTACGGCATGATGACAAACTGCGCCACGCGCTCGAACGGTTCGACGGTCTGCACATACTTCGTATGATTGTACAAGGCCACGCGCAGTTCGCCGCGGTAATCGCTGTCGATGACGCCCACTTTGTTGGCGGGAGCAAGCCCCTTTTTCGTGGCAAGCCCGCTGCGCGCGAAGATCAGCCCGACATACCCTTCGGGAATTTCCACGGCAAGGCCCGTATGCACGATCGCCGTTTCCTGCGGGGCAATGCGGATGGGATTTTCGCTCAGCGCGTACAGATCGGCGCCCGCCGCAAACTCGCTCCCGTAGGCGGGAAGCTTTGCTTCCGGCAGCAGCTTTTTGACTTTCAGTTGTATTTTTTGCATAACGTCCCCCTTTTTTCGTATCAATAGTCCCCGTCTTTCCACAGTTTTACCGCGCCTTCCGACAGAGTCCTCTTTACGTCTATGATGCGCTGGTTGGACGATCCGCGGAAACGGAGTTTGAGGTCTTTTTTCTCTTCGACAAACTCGCCGTCCACGAGAATATCGATATAGGAGAGCATTTCGTCCGTCGCCTCGCAGTGCGCCCTGCCCGCAAGGATGTCCGTTTCCAGAGTGTAGCCCGAATAGCACCACACGCTCTTTTGCGGATACCGTTCGCGGAATTTGCGCAGGAGCGGGAGCAGCGCCCGCTGGTTCTGCGGTTCAAAGGGTTCGCCGCCCAACAGGGAAAGCCCCGCGATATACTCGTGAGAGAGCGCCGCGAGGATCTCCTCCTCCGTTGCCTCCGTGTACGGCTGACCGTACGCAAAATCCCACGCTTCGGCATTGAAACAGCCCTTGCAATGGTGCGTACAGCCGCTGACAAACAGGGAAACGCGCACCCCCACGCCGTTGGCGATGTCGTATTTTTTGATGTTGGCGTAATTCATACAGCTTTACAGGTGCAGCACCCTCGCCTTGATCTCCTTGGTCTTGCCCAGGTTCCAGAAGTTTTCGCCCAGGTATCCGCAGGTGCGGCGGGTGACGTTCATCTTCTTGTGATCCTTGTTGTGGCAGTTGGGGCATTCCCATTCGTTGTTTTCGTTGATGATGATTTCCCCGTCCCAGCCGCAGACGTGGCAGTAATCGCTCTTGGTGTTGAACTCCGCGTACTGGATGTTGTCGTAGATAAAGCGCACCACTTCCTGCATGGCTTCGAGGTTGTTCTGCATATTGGGGATCTCCACGTACGAGATGCAGCCGCCCGAAGAGATCTTCTGGAACTGCGCCTCGAAGGAGAACTTGGAGAACGCGTCGATGTGTTCGCGCACGTCCACGTGGTAGGAGTTGGTGTAATACCCCTTGTCCGTCACGTCCTCGATGGTGCCGAAACGCTCCTTGTCGATGCGTGCAAAGCGGTAGCAGAGAGATTCGGCGGGAGTGCCGTACAGAGCAAAGCCCAGGCCCGTCTCCTTTTTCCACTGATCCGTCTTGTCGCGCATATGCTGCATGACGCGCACGGCAAATTCTTCACCGACGGGGTCTGTCTGGGAGACGCCCTTCATCAGCTTTGTCACCTCGTACAGGCCGATGTAGCCGAGGGAAAGGGTGGAATAGCCGTTGAACAGAAGCTTGTCGATGACTTCCCCTTTTTCCAGGCGGGCGATGGCGCCGTACTGCCAGTGGATGGGCGAAACGTCCGATTTGGTGCCGAGCAGAGCGCGGTGGCGCACCATCAGCGCTTCGCGGCAGAGATCGAGGCGCTCGTCAAAGAGTTTCCAGAACTTTTCTTCGTCGCCCTTGGCGAGAATGCCGATCTGCGGCAGGTTGATGGAAACGACGCCCTGGTTGAAGCGGCCTTCAAATTTATAATTTCCGTTTTCGTCCTTCCACGGCGAGAGGAAAGAGCGGCAGCCCATAGGGCTGAACACGTTGCCTTCGTAGATCTCGCGCATTTTCTTGGCGGAAATGTAGTCGGGATACAGGCGCTTGGAAGAGCATTTTACCGCAAGCTCGGTGATGTAATCGTACTTGCCGCCCTTGAGGCAGTTGATCTCGTCCAAAACGTACACGAGTTTGGGGAACGCGGGCGTGATGTAGACGCCCTTTTCGTTTTTGATCCCTTCATAGCGCTGGCGCAGGATTTCGGTGATGATCTGCGCGTTCTCTTCGAGATATTCGTCGTCCTTGTCCAGGTACAGGAAGAGGGTGACGAAAGGAGACTGGCCGTTGGTGGTCATCAGCGTGTTGATCTGGTACTGAATGGTCTGCACGCCGCTGCGCAGCTCGTCCTGAATGCGGTCGTCCACCAGTTTTTTCATCTCTTCGTCCGAAAGTTCGGGGCAGGCGTCGCGGAAATGTTTTTCAAACTTTTCGCGGCTCTTGCGCAGATATTTGCCCAGGTGGCGGATATCCACCGACTGACCGCCGTACTGCGAGCAGGCGACCGCCGCGATGATCTGCGTGACCACCGTGCAGGCGACCTGGAAGCTCTTGGGGCTTTCGATGAGTTTGCCGTTCATCACGGTGCCGTTGTCCAGCATGTCCCCGATGTTGATGAGGCAGCAGTTGAAAATGGGCTGAATGAAATAGTCGGCGTCGTGGAAGTGCAGAACGCCCTCGTCGTGCGCCTTGGAAATCTTTTCGGGCAGCAGGATACGGCGGGTGAGGTCCTTGGAAACTTCGCCCGCGATGAGGTCGCGCTGGGTTGCCGCCGCAAGCGCGTTTTTGTTGGAGTTCTCCTCCATCACGTCCTTGTTGGAATTGTGGATCAGGCTGAGGATCGCCTCGTCCGTCGTGTTTGCCTTGCGCACGAGCGCGCGGTTATAACGATAGATGATGTACGTCTTGGCGAGCGCATAATGCCCCTGTTCCATCAGCTTCTGCTCGATGATGTCCTGAATGTCCTCCACCAGCATACGCTTTTTCTTTTTCGCTTCGATGAAATCGAGAATGCTCTCGATCTCTTCCCCCGTTGCGCGCTCGGAAGCGGACTGCATTTCCGCATTTGCCTTGCCGATCGCGATCGCGATTTTTGCCCTGTCATAATCGGCGATGGCGCCGTCTCTCTTGATGACCTGCATAGTAACTCGACCTCTTTTTTTACTTCTCTATTATTATATCACACTCGCAAAAAAAAACTGTCGCAAATGCAACAGTTTTCAAACAAATACAATATCTTGTAGAATTTGCACAATATTTGAGCCTATATATGCCGTTTTGTTTAAAGCCCGCCGCCGAATGAGGCAAAGGGCAAAATGCTTTCCGCCTCTGATTCCAGCGTGATCTTCACCTTTTCGCCGCGCTCCACTTTCAGGCGGATGCTGCCCGTGAGAACGAAATATTCCGACAAGGCGGCGGCAACGTCGCGCGCGATGAGCGCGCGGCAACCCTCCGAAAGTGGCTGTTTTTCCCGTTCGAGAACGTCGCGCGCCCGCAGCGCGCTTTCCCGCAATCTACGCATATGCTTTCCTCCCGACAAATATTTGTTCTGCCTTTACACAAACTGCATTTATGAAAACTCTTTCCGCGCGGCATTGCGTCTGTGACTGCGCGATCCTCTTTTTTATTCTCTCGTTTTTTGGCTGGTGCGCGGAAACGGCGCTGTTTCTGTTCCGCTGGAATGTGCTTGCCGACCGTGGCTTTCTCACCCTGCCCTTTTGCACCATCTACGGGACGGCCGTGCTTGCCGAACATTTCCTTTTGGGAACGCCGCAGACAGGGCGGCTTTCGCCGCTGTGGAAAAAGGCCGCCCCCTTGCCGCCCGCACGGAAAGCGGCGGCGCGCCTGGGCGTGCTTGCCCTCTATTTTGTCCTGGCGTCCTTTCCGCCCGCGGCGGCGGAGCTGGCCGTAGGCACCCTCTTTACAGACCTTCTTCACGTGCGGCTGTGGAATTACTCCTACCAGAAATTCCAGCTGTTTGGGAGCGTGAGCCTTTCCTTTACCCTGCTCTGGGGCGGGCTGATCACGCTGGGCATGGCCGTCGTATGGGAGCCCGCGCGGAAAACGGTGCGCGATCTCCCCTATCCTTTCCGCCGCGCCGCGGCGGTGAGCCTGAGCCTCTGCACGGCGGCAGATTTTGCCTTCAACCTCATCTATCTGCTGACGACGGGAAAAAGGTTCAGCCTGTTTTAGATCACAGATTTTTTTTCAGATTGCGGCGGATGGAACCGAAAAACCCGTTGTATCTTCCCGTTACATTATAGATCTTTCTCGTTCCCTTTGCAATGTTGCCTGCCAACATTTTAAACGCGCGCCCCGCACAGCCGCGCTCCCCCAAAAACACGCCGTCCTCCTGCGGGACGACGCCCACCAGCGGAATTTTCAGAATGCGGGCGATCTCGTCCGGGGAAAGGATGTCCCCGTCCACGACGAGGTCGCCGCGCACCATGTTGACGACCAGTTCCACTTTTTTTAAGCGATAGCTTTTGAGCACGGCGATCACTTTGTCCGCGTCGCGCAGGGAGGACACGTGCGGCGTGGTGACGACGAGCGCTTCCTCCGCGGAGGCCACCGCGCGGTGAAAGCCGCTGCCGATGCCCGCGGGGCAATCGATGAGCACATAATCGTAACGGGGCGCGAGCGAATCGATGATCAGCCGCACCGCCTGCGGGGAAACGTATTTGTTCGGGTCCGTGCGGTTGGAGGGCAGAATGGAGAGATTGGGGCATTCCGGGTGCCTTACCAGCGCCTGCGCGGCGCGGCATCTCCCCGCGATGACGGCCACTATGTCGTACAGGACGGCGCCCTCCACGCCGCACACGACGTCGATGTTGTTGAGTCCGAAATCCGCGTCCGCAAGGATCACGCGCTCCCCCGCCGAGGCGAGCCGCAAGCCGAGATTGACGGCGATCGCCGTTTTTCCTACCCCGCCTTTTCCGGACGTGATGACGATTTTCCGTGCCAAGAGTCTGCTCCCCGTATAGAATTTCAAAACATATCTTATCATTCTTTCGGTTGAATATCTTGCAATGTTTGCGCGAAAAAGGGCGGGTTTTGTACAAAACCCGCCCTTTTTCGCTGTGCATCATGCCCTGCGCACGGCGCGGAGTTCCCGCAACGCCACCCATACGATCCTGACGGAAAATCCCACCAGAAACGCCCAGACCGCAAACGAGGAGACGGCGCACAGGGGAAGCATCTCCCCGTCCACGCCGTCGCCGAAGGTCATCACCAGGGTGTACTGCAAAGAGAGCACGGAGACCAGCGCGTCCATCAGGCCGATGTTGCGCAGCATTTTCACGCCCGCGTTGCCCTGCGACCTCGCCTTGAAAAAATTCCTTGCCGAAAGGACGATGCGGTACGTCGTGTAGGCCGCTATCGTGATGGCGGGGATGGCGGAATACTCCACCGTCCTGTCCTGCATGACCATCAGGGAAATAGGCGCCACCAGCGCGAGATCGACGGCAAAGAGAGAAACGCTCTGCACGAAAAATGCCCTCGCCCGCCTTTTCTCCCCTTCCCCGTCCTTTACGGCAAAAGCGCGGAGCTCGGAGACGATGACGTACGCCCTCAGGAGCGCAAGACAGACAAAATAGACGCAGATACAGAAATTCCAGGCCGCGCCGTACGCGATGCCGAGAAAGAAGTTATACCCTGCAAACAGGACCGTGGCACAAAAGGAGAGCCCCGAAAAGACAAAGGTGCGATAGGCGAAATCCTTGCGCAGATGGTTTAAAAAGTTGTGTACGTTCTCCCTTTTTTGTGACATAGTCCGCCGCTGTTCCTTTAAATGAGTTCTGTGCTGAGCAGGTCGTTGCCCTGTTCGAGCAGGTTGGAAAGCTTTTCCTCGTTTTCCTCGATGACGGGCATAAGCCGCGCCGTATTCTTCTGCGAGATCTTTTTATACAGGGGATAATTGACGCAGCAGAGCACGATGCCCGCGACGCCCAGCACGATCCCGCCGGCAAAGCCCGCGGCGCCGCCCGCATTCAGCATGACCAGGCACATCCCTCCGCCGAGCACGAGGGCGGCGATGGCGCCGAAAATATAGCTGAAAACGCGCGCCCCGAAGGTCTTTGCACCGTTCAGGCGCATGATCGTCTGAAGTACGTTTTCCGCCTGCCCCTGCAGCCTGCGCAGCTCCGCGCGGTGCTTGAGCTTTCTGTCCCTGCGCAGGGACAGCGTGACCGAAGAGAGCGCCGACGGCGCAGAGGACACGATCTCCCAACCGAATGCTTCATAAAGGTCGGCGAGCCTTGCAGACTCCTCCGCCTTTCCCGTCTTTGCCATGTATTCGTATGTGACAAAATCTTTATCCGACATTTTTCTTCCTCCTGTTCCTTTCGGCCGTCTTTCCTGCGCGCATTTGGTTGACAACCTTGACGGAACAGTTGTATCATAAAAGAAAACGGAAAAAAAGTCAATCCCGAAAAAGGGCAAAGAAACAGATGGGCGGATTGTGTATCCCCCATTGAAACAAAAAGGGGGAAAGTGTACCGTGGATTACACGCCGGAAGAATATTCCAAATACTACATCACGCAGGCGCTGTTTAAACTGATGCAGGAATACGAATACGAAAAGATCAGCGTGACGGACATTGTGAAAAAGGCGGGCGTGGGCAGAGTGACCTTTTACAGGCACTTTAAAAACAAGGAAGACGTCATCCTCTTTTACTTTGAACACAACCGAAAAAGTTTTCAGCTGGAACAGCATTTTTTTGCGCGGACGCGGGAGGATTATGTGCTGGTGGTGACTTCCGTGTTCCGCCTGTTCCGCGAAAACGCCCCCACGCTGAAACTTCTGCGCAGGGCGAGGCTGGAATATATCTATCTCGATTACCTCAACAAGCACTTTGCACAGAAATTTAAAGAAGATCATCCCGAATCGGACGGCTACGCCCCCTATCTTTACGCGGGGATGTTGTTCAACGTTTCCATGGCGTGGCTGGACAACGACTGCAGGGAATCGCCCGAACAGCTTGCCCTGGCAATGGTAAACGCCATTTATCCCGCATGAGAAAACGCCCCGAAAGCCTTCGCTTTCGGGGCGATATTTTTATTTGTCGGGGAAGATGACGTAGAAAGTGCTTCCCTTGCCCACTTCGCTCTCCACGCCGAACTCAAATCCGTGCTTTAACAGGATCGTCTTGACGATGGAAAGTCCCAGCCCCGTCCCGCGGATGGGGCGCTTGTGCGTTTCGGAGGAGCGGTAGTATCTGTCCCAGATGGTCTTGATCTCCTCTTCGGGGATCCCGCGGCCCGTATCCGACACGGTGAACCTGAGTCCCTTGTCCGTGCGCTTGAGCCCGACCGCGATCTTCTTGTCCTCGCCCGTATAGTTGACGGCGTTTCCGACAAGATTGTAGATGACCTGCTCTATCTTTTCCGCATCCGCCTCGGTGAACAGGTCGTCCTCGATGTCGCGCGTGATGGTGTACCCCTGCGTTTCCGTGAGATAGCTGAACCGCTCCAAAACCTCATGGATAAACTCGGAAAGGTTGAAATTGGAAATTTTCAGCGAATCCATGCCCGAACGGATCTTGGAAAGGTTGAGAATATCGTTGACGAGAGAGGTGAGCCTGTCCGATTCGTCGATGATGACCTGCGTGTGCTTGGCGCGCTTGACGGGATCGTTGCCCGAGATCTCCTGGATCATGGAGGCATACGCCTTGATCATGGTGAGCGGGGTCTTCAGATCGTGCGTGACGTTGGCGAGCACCTCTTTCTGCAGCTGATCAGACTTTCCTATCTCCTCCTTGGCATAGTCCAGCGTTTCCGCCAGCTGTTCCATTTCGTCGTAGGAATATTCGCCCTTGAAGTTGACGCTGAAATCCCCTTCCGCCATGCGTTTGGCGGCGCGCGTGATGCGCGTGATGGGCTTTGTCAGCTTCATGGAAAGCAGTACGGAAACGATCAGCGCCAGGAAGATGACGATGATGGAGATGAGGACGAGCTGTACGCGCATGGTCCCCATGGCGGTATCCACAAGTTCGGTGGAATACTCGATGAACAGATACGCTCCGTCCGTCCCGTCCGCCGTTTCCGCCGCCGCGGTCTCTCCGAAATAGGCGATATAGCAAAACCGCGAATTGTCAAGAAGGAGCGGAAGTCCTGCGGAAATTTTCGGATCGCTCAAAATTTCCGGCTGGTACTTTTCCTTTGCGCGCAGAAAATCGATCTGTTCGGAGCTGAGCACCGTTCCGTTTTCCTCTTCCGAAGTGGAAAAGGCATACACTTCGTTCGCATCCGCTACGGGATACAGCTTTTTCGCATCCGCCGAAAACAGATACACGGTGGCAACGCGGTCGTTGTTCTGCAGCGTCTCCACGCAGCGCTCGATGTCCGCCATGTTTTCCTGAACGGGAAGTTCAATGTGCAGACGTTCGTAGGCAAGCTTGCCGAAAGAATTGAGATCGTCCGAGATCTGCTTGCTGAGAAAAACTCTTAAAAGGGTGGTCTGAAACACCCACGTAAACATGATGATAAACGCCGCAAAAATGAGGAAACTCAGCCACAATATGAAATTGATGCTGTGGAAATGCCTGATTTTGCTCATGCTTCAAATTTGTAACCCAATCCCCTCAGCGTGACGATAAACTTGCGGTATTCGCCCAGACTGCCGCGCAGCATCTTGATGTGGGTGTCCACCGTCCTGTCGTCCCCGTAAAAATCAAATCCCCACACGTCGGAAAGCAGCTTTTCGCGCGAAAGGGCAATGCCGTTGTTTTTGACGAGGTAAAAGAGAAGCTCGTATTCCTTGGGGGTGAGGTCCAGCTTTTTGCCGTCCACAAACACGTTTCTCCCCTTCATGTCGATCTCCAGCCCCTCAAATTGCAGCGTCTCGCGCGAGGCGGGTGCGCCCGCCTTGTGGCGCTTGGTGACGGCCGCGATGCGCGCCATCACTTCCTTGGGAGAAAAAGGCTTGGTGACGTAGTCGTCCGCGCCCACTTCAAAGCCGAACAGCTTGTCGTACTCCTCCCCCCTTGCGGAGAGCATGATGACGGGAATGTCCTTGAACTTGCGGATCTCCTTGACCGCGGAAAAACCGTCCAGAGAAGGCATCATCACGTCCATCAGAATGATGTCGTAATCGTTTTCCTTGCACATCTTGACTGCCTGGATGCCGTCCGCCGCTTCATACGCCTCGTTTCCCTCAAACTCGATGTATTCCCGCAGCACGTTGCGGATCATCTCTTCATCGTCTACGATCAGCACTTTCATGTCGCTTTTCCTCCGTACTCACTATTTTATTTAGCATTGTAAATCAACAATATTATTATAACACCAACGTTGCATGAAAAACAAGTGAAATTTTGAAAAATCTTCCATCCAAAAATACAAACAAATGTTTGACTTTTTTAAAAAAATGGTCTATACTGAAAGAAAAAGGAGGGAAACGGCATGGAAGCGGAACGGCTGAAAATTCTGACGGAAAGCGCAAAGTACGACGTATCCTGTTCCTCGTCCGGCTCTGCCCGCGCCAACAAAAAGGGCGGGCTGGGGAACGCCTCGATCGGCGGGATCTGCCACTCGTTCACACCCGACGGGCGCTGCATTTCCCTTTTGAAAATTTTGCTCAGCAACAAGTGCATCTACAACTGCCTGTACTGTCCCAACCGCGCGGATGCGGACGTCCCGCGCGCGGAGGCCACCCCCGACGAGATCTGTCAGCTGGTGATGGCGTTTTACAGGCGCAACTATATCGAGGGGCTGTTCCTCTCCTCCGCCGTGACGAAAAACCCCGATTACACCATGGAACGGCTGGTGGAAACGGCGGAAAAACTGAGAAAAGAGTACCGCTTTAACGGATACATTCATCTCAAAGGCATCCCCTATGCCGACCCCCTCCTGCTCACGCGCGCGGCGCGCACGGTGGACCGCATGAGCTACAACGTGGAGCTCCCCTCCGAAAGGAGCCTGAAACTGCTTGCCCCGCAAAAGACGCGGGAAAGCTTGCTTTTGCCCATGAAACAGCTTGCCCTGCAAAAGAGCGAGTTTACCGCCGAACACAAGGGCAAGGGAAAGGGCAAATTTCTGCCCGCAGGGCAGACGACGCAGATGATCGTGGGAGCTTCCCCCGAAGCGGACGGGCAGATCCTGCGCCTTTCGCAGGCGATGTACAGAAAGTTTTCCCTCAAAAGGGTGTATTATTCCTCCTACGTGCCCGTAGTGCGGCATTCCCTTCTGCCCGACACCTGCACGGGACTGCTGCGCGAACACAGGCTGTACCAGGCGGACTGGCTGATGCGCTATTACGGGTTTTCCGCCGAGGAGATCGCGGGCGAGGGAGAAAACCTGCCGCAGGAGTACGACCCCAAGTGCGCCTGGGCGCTGAAAAATATGCAGTGTTTCCCCGTGGAGATCAACACGGCGCCCCTGGAAATGCTGCTGCGCGTACCCGGCATAGGCACGCTGGGCGCGTACAAGATCATGAAAGCGCGCAGGTTCGGCGCCCTGCGCTTTGAGGACCTTGCGAGAATGCGCATCGTGCTCAAGCGCGCACAGCACTTTATCACCTGCGGCGGAAAGTTTTACGGCAGCGAAAACACTTCCGCCGTGCGCCGTATGCTGGCGCTGGAAGAGCATTCGCAGACCAGCGAACAGCTTTCCATGTTCTCCACGCTGGACACCTCTGCCAGCGTTCTCACGGGGCAGCTGTGAACGTCTACGTTACGGACGGCAGCGAAAACTGCTTTTATACCGCCGTGTTTTCCGCCTGCACGGACAAGAGCTGTCTCCTCCTCTCCCGCTCTTTCCAGCTGCCGCTGGGCGCGCAGATCGTCTGCGTGCAGGAGGAAAAAGAAAAGTCCGACCGCGTAAAGAGGCGGCTTTTGCAATACGACAGGCATTCGCTGGACGACATCGGACTGATCCTGCGCTCCTGCTCCCCCGAGCGCGAGATGGTCGCCCTGCGGTATATACGGCGCATCGTGCAGGAGAGAGCGCCCGTGCGGGACAGGCGCGCGGACGCGAGCGTTTCCGCCGCGTGGGATCTGCGCGGCAAGGTGACGCTGGAAGCGCACCGCATGAAGGGATTTCTGCGCTTTATGGAGGGTGCAAACGGCATATGGTACGCCCCTTTCGCCCCCGACAACGACATTCTCGACCTCATCCTCCCCCATTTTCTGCGCAGGCTGGGAGGTCAGCCCTTTGTCATGCACGACCTTTCGCGCAGGAAAGCCGCCCTCTGGAACGGCAAAGACTGCGTGATCGTACAGACCGAGGAAAAGGTGGACGTCCCCCTTTCCCCCGATGAGGAAAACTTTCAGAATCTCTGGAAACAGTATTACGAGAGCGTGAACATTGCCCAGCGCCCGCACGAAAAGCAGATGAAGGGCTATATGCCCGTGCGGTACTGGAAATTTTTGCCCGAAAAAAACGGGCGGCCTTTCTGACCGCACCGCGCGGGGAATTTGTTCCGAAAATAAGAGAACGTAGCATAAAAACGGCGTCACTGCAAGCAGTGACGCCGTTTTTTGTGCGCTGAAAAGCGCGCTTTGTTTTTACATTTCTATCTCCTCAAACAGCCGCCTGAAATCGTTGTTTTTGAGGATGAGCCGCTCGAACAGCTGGTACCCCACTTCCGTCTTGAGGTTGTTCTTTTCGCGGATCCACGCCGCGGCGTCCTGCTTTGTGAAGTGATCGGGGAAGGTGCAATAATATTCGCAGAAGGTGTAGACGGACTGTAAAAGATTGATGTCCCGCGCGACCTTGGCGTTGGCATTGATGCCGTTGTAGTACCCCGTCCAGATGTTATAGTAATAGGAGAGATTGGCGATGTCCGGATACGTCCCTTTCAGAAAGAGTTTGCGCAGAACGTCGTTTTGCTCTTTGAGTTCCTTTTTCTGTTCGGAAAGGCTGGTGCGCGCGTCCCCCACGGCGGCTTCCGCCATGTCGTGGATGAGGAGCATATCCAGGACCTCCCTCTTGCAGTACCCTTCCATCTGCAATTCTTCTGGCAGGAAAAACATGGCGAGCATCCACGCGCTGTAACTGTGTTCGGCAACGCTTTCGGGATCGTAAATGTCGTGTTTCAGCCATTGGGTGCGCTTGACCTGTTTGAGCTGCCTGTACCTGTTGTAAATGATCGGCCCGATGTCGAAACGGGCATGATCGAGATAGTAGCGAAAATCCTCTTCCACGCTCTGGAAATAGTACATCAGCTTGGAGGAAACGATGTTCTGCGGGCGCTTGCGGTAGAGAGAAAGCAGTTCCATCGCTTTGGAAACGTAGGGACGTACATCGTATTTCAGTACCGTCCTGTCGTTCTGGATGCGCGATTGCAGAAGCGTGAGCAGGGTGACGAGATTGTTTTCCACAAACTTGCCCGTGTTTCCCGTGAGCGCGTTTTCGATGCGGCTGATCAGAATCTTGATCGCCTGTTCGCCCAGGTTCAGGTCGCTGTCCAGATAGTACGAATCGTGCGCGACCATCTGGTAATTGTCGCCGAAATACTCGATGGTGGCGCCCCTGTTGATGGCGTTGGCAATATCGTTGGTGACCACCACGCACAGGTATTCGTCCATCGCCTTCATCTTGCTTTGATACAAGAGCCCGATACACACCGAGCGGAACATAAAATGATTGTCGTAATTTTCCTGCGTGCTCCTGTTGTTGGTCTTGACGAGCGGGAGCATCCTGTCAAACTCGCGGGTGAGAAGTTCCACCGCCTCCCCCGCCAGATTTTTAAAGGTGATCCTGCCCAGCCAGTACACGGCGTTCACCTTTTGCTGCATATCGAAGCTTTCGTAATTTTCCAGAATGAAATGCAGCAGGATCTCCTGCAGGGTATAGTTTTCTTTGAGGAAAGAGACGACAAAGTGATTGGACATTGCCGTGAGCACGATGGCGAAAAATCTGTGCTCGGAATATTCCTTATAGTGCTCGATGCAGTAGACAAAGTAGTAGGCAATGAGAAATTCGAGATAGGTATTGTGCTTGTGCGGCAGCGACCACATGGCGGCATTGTAACCCGTGGACGGCAGCGTATAAGACTGGTCAAAGACATACGCCGTCAGCTCGCGGGAAACTTTTTTCAGCTGTTCCGCATCGCCGTAGAGTTCGGAAAGGGCAAATTTTTCGTAGATGTCCGTCAGGCGGATGTCGTCGCGGTTGTACACGGATATGGTTTCCGTGGCGATCAGTCGCACGAGGAAAATGTCCACGGCGGGATACTGCATCGCCCTGAGGAAGGAATACGCTTCCTGCGGGTCCAGATCGTAGCCGTACATGGCGAACACGCTTCCGATCAGGCGCAGGCAGGCGTTTTTGTCGTCAATGGGGATCTGGTTCACCACGAGGGTGTACCCCTTGGCGTCCCCCGCGATGGGAATGACGCGCTTCAGCCTCGCGCGGTTTTTGATGAGCCCCACGTCGATGGCGCACGCCCTGTTGAACTTTTTATACCGCGACCAGAGCTCCGCCACGGCGTTTTCGGGCGAAAAGCGCGCGACGTTGTGCTCGCGGATCGCCTCGATGAGCAGCACGGGGCGCACGGTCGGATTCTCCTGCAAATAGGCAAAGTATTCCCTACAGTCCTTGCCGATCACGTCCTTCATCTGCCCGTAAACGTTGTCGGGGTTGTAAGGGATCTTTTCGTAATAGCTCGCCGAAAGGTAAAAAGGCAAGGCGTCGGATTTCCCCGTGCGGAAATTTTCCAGCATTTTGTAAAACACGAGCTGCAGGATCATGTTCTTTGCGCCGCCTGGCAGACCCTGCACCTGCACGCAGCATTCCGCCTCTCCCGAAAGATTTTCCACCAGCAGGTCGATGATGTTTTCGCAATCGGAAAGACACTTGTTGTACCGATACACGCTCACCGTTTCCGAAAACATGACGAGCGCGTGCTGCAGAAAGTTTTCATACCGTTCGGGCGTGTTTACCTTTTTGTACAGATAATAGGGATATTTTTCGCACCCCGCGATCAGGGAAGCGACGATGCTTTCGCGCGTGTGGCGGCTGCCCTGCCGCTCTTCGGTCGGGGCGGGTTCTGCGGGCGCGGCGGGCCTTGCGCGGAAAAGAGGTTCCTGCGGCATCGCGGCGGTCGGCGCCGCCTGTTCGCCGATAACGCTCAGCACGGTGGCGCGCAGCTTTTCCAGCCCCGCATTGATGTCCCCGTGCGTCTCGATCCAGTGCTTTCTGCCCAGAAAATACAGGTATTCGTCCGTAAACTCGAAATCCTGCAATTTAAAGGGAATGATCGTCTTTTTGTTGTCGAATGCAATGCTGACCTCGTTGCTGACGTGGCCCGACGCATTGGTACTGCGCGAAGCGAGCAGCACCAGAATGTCGCACTGCTTGATCGCCCGCACGATCTGCGAAGCGTAGTTGCCGCCCGCGTCCACATTCCTCGGCGCGATCCAGCACAAAATGCCGTTGCGCTCCAGATAATCGCATACTTTTGCCGCGATCTCCAGTTCCTTTGACGAATAACTGATAAAAATTCTCCGTTCCGCCGCCATATTTCACCTCACTGTCTGCGCCGCTTTTGAAAAAAGAGAGACTTTCCCTCCCTTCGCCGCAGATTTTATTATATCATATAAAAAACCAGATTGCAATATTTACAGCAGAATTTATGGGCAAAAAAAAGCCCAGACTTTGTCTGAGCTTTGATTGTTACAATACTTTGGATAAAAATTCTTTGAGCCGCTCGTCCTGCGGCGCGCCGAAGATCTGTTCGGGACCGCCCTGTTCGCGGATCTTGCCGCCGTCCATGAAAAAGACGCGGGTAGCGACCTCGCGGGCAAAGCCCATTTCGTGCGTGACGATGACCATGGTCATCCCCTCGTCGGCGAGTTCCTTGATGAGTTCGAGCACCTCCCCCACCATTTCAGGATCGAGCGCGCTGGTCGGCTCGTCAAACAGCATCACTTTGGGGTTCATGGCGAGCGCGCGGACGATGGCGATGCGCTGGCGCTGTCCGCCCGAAAGGGTGGAAGGATACACCTTCGCCTTGTCCGCAAGCCCTATCCTGCCCAACAGCCGCATGGCGTTTTGCTCCGCGTCCGCGACGATCTGTTTTTTGCTTGTCTGCAAGGGAACGAGGGGCTTTTTCTTCTCTTTGGAACGGAACACGTTGGCAATGCGCGTGAAAAAGTTTTTGCGACGCGTCTTGCGCAGATCCTGCAACGCCACGTGAACGGGCGCGAGCGTGATGTTTTTGAGCACGTTCATGTTGTTGAACAGGTTGAACTGCTGGAACACCATGCCCATGCGGCGGCGCTG